>Ga0123354_10006973_pt1 | contig 16885 bp, 12 predicted proteins | sample TergutLab28metaG_2_FD_97872 | JGI IMG/M metagenome (GOLD analysis project Ga0123354, IMG submission 97872) | Labiotermes labralis P4 segment gut microbial communities from Petit-Saut dam, French Guiana - Lab288 P4 | ecosystem: Host-associated > Arthropoda: Insects > Digestive system > Gut ...
AGATTATGTGGTCGGATGTTTGCTGTGCTTCTTTACAGGGACACATGGGGTCGTCTGCTAGCTGAAATCTGTGTAGATAAGCTCTGGTTTTTCCATGCCCAGTGACGAGTGCTGTGAATTCGGATGTTATCGGGATTTTTCTTTTTAACCTCTGCTCCAGGTTTGGGAAGAAGGATCGACATACTGCTCCTTTCGCCGCGTTGTTCCATTACAGCTGCCACTGTTGGAGTCCTTTCCTGCTGATTTCGCTGGCTACCGGTGTGTCCGTGTCTGTATGTGTGTGTATCTGTGTGTCCGTGTCTGTATGTGTGTGTGTGTGTGTGTCTGTGTGTTTATGTGTGTCTGTGTCTGTATGTGTGTATATATGTGTGTCTGTGTGTGTGTATATATGTATGTGCGTGTGTCTGTGTGTGCATGAATGTGTGTGCTTTTATATGTGTGTGTGTGTGTGTGTTTGTATATGTGTGTCCGTGTCTGTAAGTGTGTGTATATGTTTTTCGTTTATGTATGTATGTCTGTGTTTGTATATGTGTGTGTGTGTGTCTGTGTCTGTGTATGTGTGTGTGTGTCTGTAGGTGTGTATATGTGTGTGTGTCTGTGTGTGTATGTGTCTGTATGTGTGTGTATATGTATGTATGTGTGTCTGTGTCTGTTCCCCCTTCCCACTTTTGAATCAACCGATAGACTTTTGCGAAGCTTGGTGTGAGCTATTAGATGACACCTCAGCGCTATACCAAAAACTTGGCTGTCACGCGAAATTGTAAAACGGAAGCTACTGTAACGCATCTCACCTCAGTACCTATAATAATGTGTGGTCATAGTTGTTAGAAAATAAGGCAACTTCTTTGAGGTAATACCATCATTGAATATAAAATAACAATATGGCAGCCTTGACAATATTTTCTTCATCTTGCTCTTTGACAGTCATAATTGTTCGGCAACTGGAAGGAACAATTCACATTCGTGATAGCGTATGGGACTGTACGAGTAAGTAGCAGTATGAAAACAGGCCTTCCGTCCTGTAAGTAATCTCTCTTTGTAGACTCACATCACACATTATTAGTAAACCTCCTACTGTTATCTGGCTCTAGTGCAGATGGTCCTTATGTCAATGTCAACCTGTCAAAATCTGGTCCTCCTCATCTGTTTGCACCGAATTGCGCAGTCGATGTTCTCGTCCTCCTCTTTAGAATTCGGTACTTCCCGCGTTTGAAAGTGCGGTTTATATTGTTATCAATTTCACCAGGAAAATTCTGCAGTGTTACTTTCCACATAAATCACTGTCGCTTTCTTTTAAGTTCCTTCGAACATAATCACCCAAAATCCTACCATGAGACTTCATCCAGCCAGTTAGGGTAGTAAAGTGCCATTAAATAGCCACGACGTAGACATTCCCTTCGCTCAAAGGCAAGACCTTTAAGGACAATAATGCTATAGGAACAAACTTCTTGTTTATCTCATCTTTTTTAATATACGTGTAGAATTCTATAGTCATCTGAATTACTACACATTTTAGAAACATGACTCTGTAACACATATTTAACATTGCAAATTTCCAGTGCAGTAACAATAACAAATCAAGATTAATGTCTTTCGGGAGGTCACGCCATGACGAATGCCAAACTTTATCGACGTTTCCAAGAAACCTAATACTTTCATGCAGTACGTCCATTCTTCTTGGACTGAGCGTACTTAAATCATTTACCAGTTGACACGGTACAACAGCTAGGAAGACTCAAATACATATCAACTCCGCTTCAAAATCATTAAATCTAATGTGAGAGACATAATAATAACAATAATAATAATTATAAAATATTTACTAACTGCAATTGATTTGTTACCCGGTGGCAGTGGTTATTTTACATGTATACAAAATACGAGGGAGAGTCAAATGAAAACCTTAAAAGTGCGATAAAAATTCGAAACACAGCTGATTGTCTTGTAAGTTGACAACAATGATACTCATGGTTTGAAGCGTGGCCCACAGGTGGCAGTACGATGCAAGAATGCAACACGACGGCGCAGTAGTAATGTAAAGATGGCGGCCCCGCTTGCAACATGCACCAAAGAATAACAGCGTTCTGTCATCCGTTTTTTAAGTATGAAGAAGTGGAACCTATCGAAATGCATCGACGAATGAACGTTCATTATGGTGATGCATGTCTGTCACTACAGCAAGTGTATGAGTCGACTAGGAAGTTCATGAATGGCATTAGTTCTGTAACAGACTCTCCTCGATCTGGTCAGGCACACTGAGTAGTGTCACGAGAGGCCATTGCAGCAGTTGAAGCCATCGTGAAGGAAAATCGCCGCGTAACAGTAACTTGTACGGAACGCAAAGGAGTACATAGAAAAGTGAAGTCATTGTGTACCTTTTGTTTTCAATAAATAACGAGATAAAAAATATTTACGGTTGTCATTTGACTCACCCTCGTATGAAATTGGTTACTACTAAATTTAAGTCGGGAGGGTTTCATGAGAAGCATGTGGTGGCAACTTGGAATCTTGGGAACCATCTCAACCTTTGCTTTTAGGCACAGGGAAACCAATAAAAACTTGTGTCGAGGTGGCCGGTGTTTTGTATGAGATGCTTACACCTCGAATTATCTGGAAAAGTCATAATAACTTAGTCCGCAGTTCATAACCCTTATTTAGCAAATACTAGTTGCTCATCAGGTAAATAAATTGTTAAACGTTCAATGGAAGTAAATGCATTACACTAAAGGTCAATATTAATCCTTCATCTATTCCAGCCCACAACTTCCTAGACTTCTTCAAATATATAATTCAATATTATATTTACATACTACGTCGGGACCTTCCAGGGCATTTCTGTACTTCAGGTAGGAGATATATTACAAATGCACTCGCGTTTCGTGAACATTCTGTGGGTGCCTAGAGCCTGAATATCTGACTCGGGTAACATCATGACTGCATGAAGAACAATTTGTAAGCAACGGGTGCCGCTACTAGATGTTAGAACAAGCATTTGTAAGCTGCTGGAGGTCACATCCATGTCTGCTCTTTAGTAGTGAATATTGAAATGCGAATCATAAGGGACAGGCAGAACAGAAGATAAATATAACTCTGAAATGAATTTTTAATCCCAAGTTATTTGAATGCGATGGGAAAATTTAGTGGCCTATATTTATTATTATGGACTGTAGCACCATGAAAAAATATTTATTTTTATTATTATGTTTTCTTTTCACAGAAATTTGCATAACCTTTTTATATTTTGAACGAAAATATTATTGTACTCTATGCTAAATTTTAAGTTTTTAATTATTTCTCCTTCTACCTTCGTACTGTTTTGAAGAAGAAAAGAAACAGCAGAACTCTGTTTGCAAAGGAAGGTAAAGGTTGTTGAATGGCAGATAACAAACGAATTGAATAGAGTAAAAAACCAGAAGGCCTATCAGTATGGCGATTAAACCTATCTAGGAAAGGGCTAGAAGATTTGTAAAAGAATACTTGTGAAATAAATTTCGAGGCTTCTATAAAAATATAATTCTGAAAGAACTGAAATAATTACCGTAATATTTGCATTTATTACTATTTTTTATGTATCTACTCCTTCGCCAGTTTTATCAGTCCCATGAAATGTAAGTCTAGAACTTCATGTTTATGGATCCGTGTATTGCTGATCTATATTAATAACTGTCCAACGAGATGCAACACAAAGCAGTCTATTTATTATTCTGCAAGTTCACTCTACATATTTCGGGTGTCAACCACACCCATAATCAGGAGTACACAAAACGGTAACTACAGCCTCCGGTACTGGTCGTACTACAGCTACCTCCCTCCAAAGTGGCCAACTTGGCCACGTTGGAGGGAGGTAGCTACACAAACAATAAGACCAGTACCGGAGGCTGTAGTTACACTTTTGTGTAATCCTAATGATGGATGTGTTTGACACCCAAAACATGTAGAGTGAACTTGCAGAATAATAAATAGACTGCTTTGTTTTGCATCTCGTTGGACAATTATTAATATAGTAAGTCTAGCAGTCTTCATACCTATCGAGAGCCTATATTTTCGATATATTTAGGTCTAAGAGATAAAACTCTATTCTTGTTCTGTTCCAACGTTGCCAGTCATTCTTGTGGTTATAATAACCTGATGACAGTGATAGCCAAAAAATGTCATTGTGAACCAGGAAGTCACTGAACTTTGGTTGGACCAAAATAAGCATCACTCCCAGTCCTTTTTCATTGTCTACAACAATGTAGACAGTTAAGAGAGTGCATTTGGAGTGACATTTTGATTTCGTTCCTATCCTACCGGCAGCTATGCAGTGGAGTATTCTGTAGAAAGAGCAGCTGATATTTGATATCTATTTTAGCTATGTGTGTAATACAATGCAACGTGACACTGTCGCTTTAACTCGGGTCAAAACGATGTATAAAATTTCAGATTGTTTATTTCAAAGTTTGGTAGACTCCTGGAGGTAATATATACTCATATATAGACATAAATATCTTCAAATGTACCACAAAGCCTGTGTTCATTATATAAACCACTCAGGAAATGACGTGTAGGGAAGTAATCGATGTTTATTATAATAAATTTGTGGGAAAACACAGACATATTTTAGTGTTCCAGAAACTGATACACATTTATATCAATGGGATTTAAAACGTAGGAGAAAATCTGTAGCGTATACACGTATTTCATCACGTTTCTTGCAGTTTTGAGATCGTTCATAATAATTTACATGTAAGAAGAACGAGGATGTTTTCAATGTATGGGAGAAAAGTAATGTAGAGTAATGTGTACTCTTAAACTCATATAGTGTCTGTGAGTGTTTATTTTTCATTTGAGGACCAAATTAATTAACCGCTAACTGTTAATTGGTCCTATTGTGACGGAAAGAGACGTATCTCTGTTGGCTAGTGTAAATTGCGATAAGACAGTTTTGAAGAATGTTATATTCTTTCTTTTGGGTGATTCTCCGGCTTCTAAATTTTATGTGCCGATGTTTCGGAACACTCTGTCAGTTCCATCTTCATAGGCGGTGTCAGTAGAAGAAACAACTGGGACGACATTGCTGAAGTATTTATACTGGTAAAGGTTTGGCTAAAAATTGCACGAGTAAAATGCAAGAAGGAAGGAAAGGGGAGGGAGCGTGTCCGAGTAGAGGAACAGGCTGTGGAGGGTAAAGACCCAAAGTGGAGGCCTGTAGTCATGTGACGGAGAAACGATCATGTGTCGGAGCGAGGAAAAGGAGCCATGGAATGTTAGCGATCAAACTCTCTCGTTTCAGAAGGCTGTATCCTTTCTTTCAGCATGTGCAGAAGGGGTTTCCAGGATTTGCTTAAGGTCAGACCATCTTCGCTATTCGTGTTGTGTGGGTGCATTTCCAGTTCAATGGCTTCCCTGATTAGTCCGTCCACGTATCCGGTTTTTGCAGAAAGAAGTTTTGTATCTTATAATTTAATAATAATATGGCCCTGGCTGATAAAGTGTTCCGCTACTGATGATTTATCTGTCTGTGTTGGTCCTATATATATCTATTGTTTTCTTTGATTCTAGTTTGAATAGTTCGACCGCTTTGTCCAACATAAACCTGGCCACATTCATCTGAGATGGTGTTCGAAATCAAGAATTTTGAAGAAGTTTGTTTTCAAAATTTCCCCTTTGGAATTTCCACAAGTATTTTGCTAGAATTAATTATGCATTTTTTAACAACCCTCAGACAAAAACCCTCCACAATACAACACAATAAATGCTCTAACATACATTTATTCCTCACATATGCGACATGTTTTGGGACGAAAATTTCGCCCATCAGTCCATATTAGAACGGTATAAATTTAATTGAGGAAGAGGCCTCTTTACATCCTTTTCCTCAGTTTGCCATTTATATTGCTGTACTATCACTTGATGATGGTCGAAATTGTTAGCCGAAACATGTCGCATATGTGAGGAATAAATGAATGTTAGAATATCTATGGTATTGTGTTGGTCGGGTAGCAACAAAAGACGTTAATTAACCTTTAGACGCCTAATGTCAATTATAGTGGTCGTACCGCACCGCTAACCTCTAAATTTGCATTTTCTATATTTATTCAACAAATAAAGGTACTGAATATTTTAAACATTGGTATATACTCTCCGTCTTTTTTTCTTCAAAATGCAGTTTGTGTCATAATTCTAACGTATTTGGTTCCTGTATTATTCACATTTTATATACAGGGTGTGCTAAAATTAAAAAAAAATAATTTCGGCGCCAAAAGGTTAAACAAATGCAACGGAGTGATGTTGCCGAAAAAGATCTACAAGTTATTGAATTATGCAGAACTTGACCTTTCTTACACAGATATTAGGTGGTCATAAAATTACGTGGATAGTTTTATTGTACTTACATGCGAAGACACGCACAATGTATGGCGTTGAGTGATTGCGATGACAGTACACGTAAAATGGAAAGCATGTGAACAGAAACTCTCCTGGCCCGATTTAAGTTTATATCCAGTTACATTTCTCTAAATGGTGAAGAAAAACATAAGAAATCTCAGTAAGGTTATTCGGTTCCTTAGCCGGGATATAAACCAAGCACATTCCAGATTAAAATCTTGACGTTTATGGGCTAAGGCTAACGTTTTAGATTTTTAAATATAAGGGTGCATTAAGTAATGTACATAAAAATTCAACTCTGTAAGAATGGAATGCATTTACAGTCCATTGTAAATTTATTTACAGATTTATTTCTGCATTGTCTATTTACGTTCTGTGAAATGGATTTTGCCGGGCACATCCAAAGAAATGTATTTGAAACTTAAATAACAAATCTATAGCTACATGCATATGTATTTCATGACAAATACTTTATTCATAATTTGCTTTTATCAAAAGAAAGAAGCTGGCTAGAACACTGAGAAGAAATATACAGCGTGATTCAAAACGATGGACTCAATTTCGTACATCTGTATTTCTATATATGATATATGAATAATCTACATAACATTTGAAGGAAGAGATCCTATATTTTTGAACGCCCTACTAGAGCGCTCGTCTAGAGCAAAATCTTGCAGCAGAATCAGTTGAGAGCGAAATGACTACTATGCAGCACAAGATGTTTTGCATTCTTGAGTTCATTAAAACTGAGTCGGCGGCTGCTGTGCAGCGTGCGTTTCGTCTTCGTTTCAACATTTAACCTCCAACTCCAAACTTCATTATGAGTATAATCAAATTTAATGTACATCATTTGCGTCACTAGTTCTAATTTTGAAATATAGACTTACGAAATTGAGTCCATATTTTTGAATCACGCTGTATTTGTCTGAGAGGGTAAAGACGATAATGAACTTTCGCTTTCATTTAGAAATATAGATTTATTTGACTGAATGAGAAACTATAAGCTTTTCATGCTAAACTTTGTAGTGGTAAGTTTAGCCACACTTCCTGCTACTTAGTTGTTTATGAGGAACAACACTAAACAGAACTTCCACTGTTATAGTTAAGATTGTAAGTGGTCAAGACGTAGTTCTAGGAACTCTGTCCACAAGCAGAACAAACAGTTTGGAAAACAACTTTGGAGGTTTACCTTTAGTGGCAGTAGCACAAATTGTAAATTACTGAAACCTGTAGCAGCAGAAGTTGCGGTGAACACCAAATAGATATTGTGCCACATTTGCATGGACTCGGCTTTCAATCTCATACCCACATATAGGAACACTAAAATAGGTGTTTCACTAGTGGTCTGTATTGCGTTGACCTTTGACATAATAAAACAAGCCTGACGAGGAGTGCATTTGCCTTTTCGGACAGTCTTATCCCTGACACTAGAGAGGATGAATGACTAGAATCGCTCCCTAACCTATTTGTTTCTGGGGAATTCGCCCAGGGCCCTTAATGTGTAGGCAGTTCGGAGGGATTCAGATTGTGTCTTGAATATTACGATAGAGGAAAACCTCCCTCTTGTTGGCAGTGGGTCGATGTTTCTTCGCTCACCAGATTTTATATAATAACTATTAATTAAATTTGAACTGGACAAAAATAAATTACATTTTGTTTTGCCTGCCTGCTACATAAAAAAATTTTTGAAGAAACCTATCATAGGGCAGTACATTAAAATTTTCATTTGCCTTCATTGAAGTCTATTAATCTTTTCAAATGTGTTAATTAGCGATGATGTCAGTTTCTAAGAATGTATAGTGTCGGTGGTAGATAATGGAATGCGTTTAGAAAATTGGTAGCATGGTACTGCCAGGAGAATACGGAAGTACTAGGATAAAATTCAGCACAAGTGTCTATTTTACCATCACTAATCTCAGGTTGCCTGACCTGGGATTGAACCCAAACCTCCTCGAAGGAAAACCGGCAACTGCCTGATTTCTTCCGCAAGAAATGCTCGATATATTTTCTTCTCTTCGGGTGAGATTGCTCCAAGCCCTTAAAGGTGGCAGACCACAAACCAAGCCATCTCATCAAGTGTCCTAGCTATCAACGCTTCAACCATGATTGAAAGTCTCGTTTCGAGAACTGCGACGACTTGCTGATGGGGCCCGACCCTATGCGGTACATCGCCTGCGGTTGTGGCATATTACTCCAAACAGAGGAGGGCCGATCACTCTCTATTTTGATCAACAGGGCGGCGATGATATCCGAGGCTTCCCACCAAAAATATGAAAAGGAATCCAAGAGTGATCCAGGAAGACCCAATCGAAGATACAGCGTGATGAGCTGAACATATCTTTTGGTCGCGAAAAACAAGATCAAATATGTGTCGGAGTATTGTCCTAGCAGCCGATCCAGCCCCCGTTGACGTAGTCAAGAGCTTGCAACGACCTCTTTCACGGTGCTAGTCACATTGTGTGTCTTGTGGATATCAGGATGGCAGTGAACTAACATCCAATTAGCATACTTGCGGCAAACGCATAATAATAAATAACAAAAATGTGATAACAAAGTTAGAAAAGAAATAATATTTTCATCTAACTTGATCTTTAACTCATCACACAAAAGAGCGTTTACTCCATGCCGTAATTCGCACCAAATAACAAATTCAATGCAACAAAAAAGCTGCATATGACGAAAACCATAAAATTAATTGTCAATGCCGTAGCAACTAAAACAAAATGAAGAAGAGGCCAGTTGAAATGTGATGGCACACGCGCAGAAACCAGATTTCGTCTTTCGGCGAAAAGGACGAGTCCATTTAAATCGGCGGGGGCGCCAGTTCAGTCGACTACCGGCAGCCGAGGTGTGCGCATCAGCGGTGGTAATGCTGGATACACCATGTTCCGAGGTAGTGTGAAGGGTACTGGCTACCCACTCCATTCTCCCGACTCCTCTTCACTTTCCCTCCCGTGCGTCACCTTGTGCCATCACATATCAACTACAGCCTACGACCGACAACACTGCCAAAGACCCGGCAACGACAGTCTGCTTGGAACGAAAGGTTAGTCGGAAAAATACCACAGCTCCAAAACGAAGTTCAGAGATGTTTTCAGGTTCGACGCTGGCTACCGAGTGCCGAGCGCAAACCAAAAGCAACTTGGAAAGTTGGATGGGAAACAAGGAGAGAGTTGAGGGAAGCGAAAGGAACATAGAAGCCTAAAGAAATGGCACGAGATGCGGTAAATGCATGTCACTTTCGGCAATGGTGTGCCGACAGCTGCACAAGCTGCAATATTGTGCGCTCTTAGGGACTGATTTCAGATTGCCCAGTTAGGTCTTGATTTGTTATTACTTTTACTATAGTAATATCTTAATTATAGTAATATTTCGGTTTTGACGTTCAGGTGACCGTGCGTCGTGATAAATTCTTATACTAAAACCAACTGGATGCACTAATTTCTCAAATTTATTTTTGGAATAAAACTCTACATGTTTCGGACAGTCCCTCTGTCCGTCATCAGTAGTTTGTCACTGTACACACAGCAATGGTATATGTCATACAGGTTTGCTGACAGCTCGCAAGCTGTCAGCAAACCTATATGACATATACCATTGATTGATTGATTTGCATTTGGGTTCGGGGCCTCTCAGCCCCCAATGCACCTAGGTCTTCATTTAACGGGTCCTTTGTGTCCGACATATACCATTGCTGTGTGTACAGTGAAAAACTCCTGATGATGGACAGAGGAACTGTCCGAAACGTGTAGAGTTTTATTCCAAAAATAAATTTGAGAAATTATTGCATCTGGTTGGTTTTATTACAAGTAATATTTCGGTCTAGAACAATAGAGTAGGACGCGTGGCCCCCAGACTCCATATCCACACCAAACTTTTTAACCCTGCCGCCACCATTCCGACTTGTCATATAAAGACCACGTTGCATCCATAACTGATATTGTATGAAATTCCAATCCTTATTCCAAGCCTGTAACCTTCCCTCCCCCCACTTGAATAAACCGTAGAATTTTAATTTGAATTTTGCCTTTTTGCTGACCGTGCATCTCAGTATATTTATCTCAGTAATTAACCAACTTCATGCACAAAAGTTTGTTTTACAATAAGTTTATTTCACGCCTCTACATGTTTCGAGCACTGGCTGAACCAGTCCTCTCTCAACCTGTGCACGGGACGGCCACCTATAGGTGTGATGATACCATAGGCTGTGTAATACAATTTTGACCTCCTGATGATGAGCACATGTGCTCGAAACATGTAGAGACATGAAATAAACTTATTGTAAAACGAAACTTTGTGCATCAAGTTGGTTAATTACTGCGATAAATTTAATTTGAATGCTATTCCTTCTTTAAAGCATTTGCCACCACACAAAGTACCTTCGCGATAAAAGTGGCACAGGTCAGAACTTTAATATTGTGAACGAAATCGAAAAAGAATGTTGTAGAGAGACAAAAAATTCAGTATTTTTAGGAACACTGCAAGTTTGAATAAGTTTTTATCAACAGATTCACGCTCGTATAATCACAGGAAAGTTTTCTTCACGGCTCCCCTTCTACACAGGGCCTAAAAAAATTTAATGTGAAAATTTTAGACTTGTGCCACTTCTGTTGTGAAAATGCAGTGTTGTAATATTGGGAATAAAGCTGCCATATCCGGGGTCAAAAATGGGTACTTCTACTTTATATGCGCACATAAATTTGTTGCAGTAGCCCAAAATGCTGTATGTGTATTTCACTTTCATTTTTGCCACCACGACTGCACGTCCTGCAGACGGCGGGGTTGTGTTGTGTTTATTTCTCTCTGTGGACCCTGATGGTACGTATATCGCAGAGGGAGATATTTTCTTCATAGCGAGCTTTTACACTCGACTCTTAACGGAGAGAGGGTCACGCGCACCACTTTCGATTACTCTCCTTGCCGAAAGCTTTCTCCGGAATTAGAGAAAACTAACGTCAAATCTCTGTCAGCTCCGGTCTGTGAATTCATCACTCTCATTTGTGTGGTCATGAAGTGCCTGATTATTATTCAAGGGGTTAATGCTTCGAAACCAGCCCCAGGACTCTAGCAATTGAAATGTTTTGTTACGTCACTCAGCACCTCCAAGTAACTGCTGGTGAAGGGCGATATTTTTGGTTCCGAAATGCTAGGCTTTATATTGTTCACTCTTCTTGTAAGTAATTTTGTTGATACAGATATTATTTTAAAAATTGACATTTATTTACCTGATGAAAAATTTTCGCATTTTAATAGAATCCAAATGTTGAACACAGCGTTTAGAATTATTCACAGCTTCAATCTGACCTATACCAGTGTACCTATCCAGGTCTGTTGTTCAAGTCTCGGACTAGGTATCAAGGAGATGAGAAGGTAAACTGGTCGTCCAGCATTTAGCCAGTTTAAATTAAATCGAAATTTGCTGTATTCAAAGTTTTGGAATGCGCCAAGAGGTTTAGCAGTTTCAACCTCTAATTGCTGGCCGCGTTTAAGCCTTGCAGGTCACTAGAAAGGGCAGAGGTATAAGACAACTAATTTCCATTAAAGGCTTAAATTCTCTTTGTTGTAGTAGTAAGTAGCTGTAGGCAGGTGTTCCTTTGTTCTAAACGACGTTTCAGTATGGGCTTGTCTGATGGCTGCCTGTTCGCTTGACGAAGGGATAGACATTCCAGAACGAGGACTTCGAATGTTAGTATTGAAACTAACGGGACAGTGAACACACATCCTAACAGCATTTGTCTTAAGTCAGTGTTTAAGTTTTTTGTGATAGTTTGTGAGACAAAATAACCACTAAAAGTGTGACCTATGACCTTATAATGACAACCACAGAGGCCCCAATCTCTCCGTATATTCCTTGAAATGGATTCATGCTCACCGATGAGTTTATGAAGAATTGTAGCCGGGAGTCGGGCAGCTTAAGGCGGACGGTTACACCAGAAAAATCCAGTGCTCACTTCACATTTTCTTTAATACTTACTTACTCCATGGTGCAGAGTCATTCTTGAGAAGCTAACTGGTTTGCAGCTAGTCAAAATTCCCCGCATTTCACGGAACCCGAAGGTTCATTACCCCACTCACAAGCGTCCGCCACCTGTCTCTATCCTGGGCCAGCCCAATCCAGTCCGTATACCCACATCCCATCTCCTGGAGATCCGTCCTAATATTATCCACCCATCTACGCCTAGGTCTCCCCAGTGGTCTCCTTCCCTCCGGTTTCCCCACTAAGACCTTATACACCCCCCTCTCCTCACCCATACGCGCCACATGCCCAGCACATCTCATTCTTCTCGATTTCATCACCCGCACAATATTGGGTGAAGAGCACAGATCATTTAGCACCTCGTTATGCAATCTCTTCCATTCCTCCGTTACCTCGTCCCTCCTAGGTCCAAATATCCTCCTTAACATTTAATAGCCACTATAATATTTTTTATCATCTAAAATTACATCTCAGCAAGTCAGGCAATGTGGTATAACGTAACAATGGGACGCTTTCGCGTAACCACTGTTGCAATGGAAAAAAAAATAAGTATTACATATTCTGAGTGTGTTCGTAGCCTTAGCTCTCCAACATGTAAAGTGCATGCGCCATACTAAGAGGGCGAGTCAAATGAAAACCTTAAATATGTTTTATCTCGTAATTTATTGAATACAAAAGGTACACAATTACTTCATTTTTCTATGTAGTATCGTACTGCCACCTGTCGGCCACTCTTCAAACCAGGAGTATCATTGTTGAAACTTACAAGATAATCGAGCTGTGTTTCAAATTTTTATCGCACTTTTAAGGTTTTCAGTTTTCTCTCCCTCGTATATTGTCGTTTGTGGCCTGTCCGGCTCTACAAAATATTTCCACATTACCTCATACACCGGCACGATTTCGGGAAACAGTTACTGAACATACTGTACATGCGTATTCTGATTTTATGTACAAGGTGTGTCTGAAATGTTCTTCATTCTAAGAAGAATTTAGGGAAATATTATCATAAATGTACAGACATCTTCATGGAAAGTGCTTGTTATTTTTGTCACACTTGAATGAACTTGAATTTTCTCTACATATTTTTTTAAAAAAATTGCTCAAATAACAAATTTATTGAAAATACGTCCAGTGGGAGCCCATTTGTTCCATGCGGACAGTCGGATGGACGGATGGACGGACAAAAATGACATTGCTAATAGTCGCTTTTCCTAATTTTCTGTACGCGCTGAGAAAAGAGTTTCTTTACGTTTTTCGTAATAACATTTTGTGTATTTATTATTTCCACATTCGCTCTCTTCCATTTAGTCACTGTTAAACTTGTGGCTAAGAGTTTCTACACGCAACCTTCTCCATCCACTCATTCCGCCCTTCAATCTGCCTTTTCCTTTTGCAGTGAAACATAAATAGAATTTTTCAAAACAGCCCTAGATCATGGTACCCACTATTGAAACAACGATATCTCGTTCCCCCCCGTTCCCCCCACACAACCCCCAATACCATAAAAGGACACCCCACACATCTTGTATAGCTGCTCTGTAAGTTAAATCACAACCTGAAAATGGCCAACATATAGGGCCGAAACGTGTAATTTTATACCTACTGTACTACTAGGTGAAATATAGTTGTGCTCGACTGTACGTGTAATAAACAAAAATTCTTTGTTACAGGGTGGATATAATTACAGTGTTTGAATTCTAATGCTAAACCATTTCTCGTGAAAAAAACTATAATTGATTTAATGACATATATTTGGGTACACTCCTATTCGGACACATCTGTATGAATCTTATGCGTATTGGACCGTGCATCATCTTGATATTTGAATAAAGGTAGACCAACTTGATGACACTTGCTTTATTATGTCAATTTACTGCTCAACATGCTTCGGATGTTAATACATCCGAAGCATGTTGAGCTGTAAATTGACATAATAAAGCAAGTGTCATCAAGTTGGTCTACCTTTATTCAAACATCTGTACGACATTACGATACACCTCTCTTTATTAAAATATTAAGAAAATTGAACAGAATAATATAAGAATACTGCTTTCAGGTTGACATAGACGTACACCATGTTGCAGAATTGAAGGCATTGTTTCGTTGCACGTAATTACATTCCCACACCACAGCCGAAAGGGTTAAAAATTGCAGTTGTGTACCTTGGGCAGAATTTCATGAATGTTTGTATAAACACGTGTCCGGTCACACAGATGGCGGGCAGCGGTGTGAATTAATTGTCCCTGTACGGTAGTTATACAACGCGTTTCACTCTTCGCTGAATACGTAGTTGATTAGAGATCTGAAACGGCCATCAAGCATCCAACTTTGTAAATTAATTGCAAGCCGATATACGGGTACAAACAAACTATAACACTGTCAGACACACAACGGATACAGTATATCGTTACGCATAAGGTAATGTATATTTTGTTATCTGTAACAAATAATGACGTTAATGCACAGAAAATATCAGTGACTGTTTCAAATAAAAGCAGTTATGAATGGAAACAGACAGAATGTTATATGTAAAGTTAGCAGTATGATTAGGCTAAAATATACTCGTGTTGTGGTAACTGCCTAATGGCTGAGACGTGGACAAATTCCATTTTCCAACGAGCCCATTTAGACTCCAATTTACCTCGTGTTATAATGAGAAATTATTTCGAATACCTCAGATTTTAAATGTCTTTCTCTGTCTGGCTTGTCACAATTTCTTGAAGTGGAAAATGGAAATTATGTTCCATGTTATAAATTGTCAATTTTTCTAGGCGGTGAGTGCTCAGGCTGTCGTCTTAAGAGCAGTGCCACGGTTTAGACTGGTATGTGTGTACCGGTGTGTCAGAGTTACATAATACTTCCTTCTGCATGATTGTCCATAAAGATGGATGCAGTTAGGACTACTTCCCGCTCGGCTTCTCTATTCACAAACAAGATTACACAGTGCCAGAACCCCCCAAGACAATGTGAAAGTGATTAACCTCAGAACTCAAAGGACTTGAGAGCTTTGTTGCTCCCATTTCCTTGCACACAGCCCCTTATACCCGTTAGCTAAGGGACTAGTAGCTCCACAGATTGGTAGGTAGAAGTGAGAATATTATTACTACGAGTATTATTATAAGCGGCACCGTTGGTAAACTGTTATAGGTTATTTTCTGCTGCCAGAACTTGTAAAATGTTATTGTTATTAGTATTACTATTTGTGTAATTTTGTTTGTTTTTTGTGCTTGTTTCATATGTGTTCTGTTTATTTTCTTTTGTTATTTGTTTTTTACATTATGTTGTTTACGTTATTGGTCTATTTGCTGTTGACTGAGCTCGTTAAAAACAAGAACTGAGTGGAATGTTATTATTATTATTATTATTATTTTGTCATTGTTGTTATCGCTAACATATGGAGGACATGTATACAACAACTTACTAGAAAATGTAGGTATAACATAAGAGTCGCAGGCACGAAGACTTTACTATGGCTTGTAGATTTTAAATCATTGCATGCTAGATGTCGGTGCTATGTTATAAACAGTATACAGGTGACGACGGCAGTTTGAACACAGATAAATGACAGTATTTTAAACACTTCTTCCCACCTTGCTTTTACACTGTCCATATTACAGATATTTCATATATGGTACTACATTTATAATCCTCGATCTAAATTGTAGTACCGTCGCTGAAGGAAAGGTAACAGATATTGTTGTGTTTAATGACAGCGAAAAGCGACATTTCGAAATCATCTTTAGTGGCATACACGTTCAAATAATCAAGGAAACTTGTTAAATGTAGTCCAGAAACACTTAACACTTTCATCTTCCCCGTGGGATAATGATTAAACCTACTTATTTTTGTAGCGTGGCATAATTTTTGGATTGTTTAGGATAAAATGTGCCCTGATATGGAGGACTTATACGTCTTCATAAAATGGTGTCATTTGTATTTGTGAGATCCTAAAAAAATTGAGAGGGCTTGAAAACTTATCGTGTGATTCTTTTATGTAAAATTTCATAAGAAACCGTCAGCGTTTCTCGATTTATTTTACGCATACAGAGACACGGAATGTTCGATTTTGTTGGGGTTTCCTCAAAGACGTAAACGCACCTACAATTATGCTTCAGCTGATTCTAGTTTGGAGGCATTTTAAAGTAATATGTGCAAAAAGTATTATTTAATACTGTGAAGGCTGAAATTGACATATTTTATAGGCCTACATAAAAATTTATTCATTACCTCACGAATAACACAGTGCGCTTAAATTAGTAAGATAATTTGGTAAATATTGTACAAGAAAATAGTATACTTTTTATTATAAGAATCGTTCGAAACACGTAAATACTAGGCTAGGGTAAAGTTAAGAGTTGTTTAGCGTTGAACCGGGGCCTATGTATATATATATATATATATAATCAAAGTTTTATTTATTCACCAACTGATGCACTAGTGAGTTGTCTTAAAAACAATATTAAAATTTACATTAAAACAGCTCCGACATGTTTCGGTGTTACAGTTACACCATCATCAGGGAGCGCATTAATTTGTGCTTAC
>Ga0123354_10006974_pt1 | contig 16885 bp, 12 predicted proteins | sample TergutLab28metaG_2_FD_97872 | JGI IMG/M metagenome (GOLD analysis project Ga0123354, IMG submission 97872) | Labiotermes labralis P4 segment gut microbial communities from Petit-Saut dam, French Guiana - Lab288 P4 | ecosystem: Host-associated > Arthropoda: Insects > Digestive system > Gut ...
ATGGGGTTTAAGACATAAACAAATAGCAGTGCAAAGAAGCCCCATATAATAGTCGTTTTGAGGCAGATTCTGCCCTGGTAGTTATATTTTTCGCGTTTGTAATCCCAAAGTTTTAATTTGAACCATTTTTCGAGTAGCACCGAAGTAGAATATTCTAACAGCGTGGCTACCACCATGGCGGCTATCACTAGGTAAACCAGTTGATGAATCCAGATAGCAAGCGCTAGTATCATCAATGCACCCACGCCGTAAATTGGGCAATAAGGGCCAGCCAAAAAGCCACGACGCACAAAATGCTTTTCTTGCAGGCTAAAAACGATGGTTTCCCACACCCAACCAAACACGGATAGGAACGAAAAGACTACAACTAAGTAAGTAAAAAGCATAACTATATTCTACTACAATAGTTGATTTATAGTTCACTAGCTGCGATATCTTCGGCAATTGAATCTTCGACTAGTGTTTCAAATTCGACACCTGGCACATCTTCTTTAATAGCACCAGTACCAACTGGAATTTTACGACCAATAATCACGTTTTCTTTTAGACCCTTTAGGTTATCAACGCGACCAGAAATTGCAGCATTGATCAGCACGCGGGTAGTGTCTTGGAATGATGCCGCCGACAGGAAGCTATCTGACCAGATAGAAACTTTAGTGATGCCTAGCAATAACTGCGTGTATTCCATTGGTGCTTTACCACGAGCGACCAATTCATCATTAGTGGCCATAGCAGCGGCACGGCTGATAATATCACCAATAGCGTGAGTACTATCACCCGGGCTATCAATCTGCACACGGCTGAACATCTGACGCACAATGATTTCTAGGTGCTTATCGGCCACATCTTGCCCCTGGGCAGCATAGATGCGCAGGACTTCGTTGATAATGTAGCGTTGAGTCGCTCCAATACCTTGATATTTCATCAAATCTTGTAGGTTTAAGGAACCGGCTGTTAAGCGATCCCCAGCTACAACGTTGTCATTGGCTTTAACAACTAGCTGATGTGTACCAGGGATTTCGACCCTAACCGGAGCACTGGCATTGGCCATGACCAATAATTCACCATTTTCGGATACTTCGACTACACCGTCGAACGGCGCGACAATAGCTGGTTTTTTGGTTTTACCTTTCGCGACGGCAACTTCATCACCAGCTTTAACAGCTGAGTCTTCTTTGACATTCAATTTGTAACCATCTAGGCTAAACTTTTCTACTTTGCCAGTTTCTGGCTTAATCTGAACAACATACTTGTTGCCATCTTCCCAAATGTCAACTACACCAGCAATTGGTGCCATATAGGCTTGGCCTTTAGGCGCTCTGGCTTCGAATAATTCTTCGACACGCGGTAAACCTTGAGCGATTGAACCACTACCGGCTACACCAGATGAGTGGAAAGTATCAAGTGTTAACTGTGTGCCAGGTTCACCCACAGATTGAGCAGCAATTACACCGACTGGTTGAGCAGTTTCAACAATATCACCGGTAGCTAAATCTAGACCATAGCTTTTTTGCGGCACACCAGCCGGGCTGGTAGTCGAAAGTACACTTTGGATTTTAACACTGTTGACTTCATCGTCATCACTAATTTCATCAGCAATAGCATGCGTGATTAATTCACCAGCCGCTATATGCCCTGGTACGTCGGCAGCTGCAAAACGACCGGCCAGACGGTTAGCAAAATCGACCATGGTGACTTCTGTTTCATCCCGAAAGACTTCGTAGCCTGGGTCTTCAAATTCTTCGCTAACAGTAAAGACATCTTGCGACACATCTACCAAACGACGAGTCAGATAGCCAGAATCGGCCGTTTTAAGCGCAGTCGACACTAGGCCTTGACGCGCGCCACGAGTAGCAATAAACGATTCCAGGGCACTTAAGCCATGTTTATAGTTAGACCGAATTGGCAATTCGATTTCGCGGTTTTGAATATCAACCATAATGCCGATCATCGCGGCCGCCAGTTTAACGTTACTGATATCACCACGAGCACCAGAATTGACCATAATAGATATGCTGGTGTCTAGCCCGCCCATCTGATCTTTTAGAAATTCAGTAATTTGCCGATCCACGCCACGCCAGGCATTAATGGTCAGCGTGCGGCGTTCTTGATCAGTGATAAGGCCTTGGTCGAATTGTTCCGAGATTAAGGCTTCTTTACCATCACCTTCGGCTACAAACTCTTGGACTTGGTCAAAGCTAACATAATCGTCTTTACCAGTCGATAGGGCTGCGATGGTCGCGTATTTAAAAGCTAAGTCTTTTAGTCTATCGACAGTTGCTACAGTTATGTCTGAACCGTAAACATCAAAAATTTTAGCCAGCACTTTTTTAATTTGTTTTTTGTTTTGAACCGAGTTGTCATACGGGTAATCTTCTGGCAATACTTCGTTAAACAATATACGCCCCAGGGTTGTATCGCGGACTTCACCTTTTGCAAACACACGAATTGGTGTCTGCAGGTGTATAGCACCATTGTCGTAGGCCATTTCGGCTTCGTAAACCGAAGAATAGGCTCGGACGACGTCAGACTGGGCAGATGGTTTATTGTAAGTTAGGTAATAGTTACCAAGTACCACATCTTGGGCAATATTTAGCACTGGTGCGCCATCAGATGGTTTTAGCAAGTTACGGCTCGCCGCCATTAATTCTTTGGCTTCGGCCTGAGCAGCTTTACTGAGTGGTAGGTGGACAGCCATCTGATCACCATCGTAATCAGCATTAAAGCCGGCCGCAACTAGCGGGTGCAGCTGGATAGCTTTGCCATCAATTAACTTGGGCATAAATGCCTGAATACTTAAACGGTGCAATGACGGCGCACGGTTTAATAGCACGTACTTGCCATCAATCACTTCATCTAGCGCGTCCCATACTACATCCTCGCCAGCTTCGATCAAACGCGTCGCGCTACGAATATTACTGGCATATTCGTGGCGGATTAGCCAACTAATTACAAATGGTTTAAATAATTCTAGCGCCATCTGTTTTGGCAGACCGCATTGTTGCACACTTAGTTCTGGACCCACCACAATTACCGAGCGCCCTGAATAATCAACACGTTTACCTAGCAAGTTCTGGCGGAATCGCCCCTGTTTACCACGCAGCATATCGCTCAGGCTCTTTAGGCGACGACGGTTACCGGTAGTATTAGCCGCTTTACCTTGTCTAGAAGCCGAATTGTCAATCAGAGCATCGACAGCTTCTTGCAACATACGCATTTCGTTGCGGCGAATAACTTCTGGCGCGTTTAAATCAATTAACTTTTTAAGGCGGTTGTTACGGTTGATGACACGGCGGTATAGATCGTTTAGATCACTGGTCGCAAACCGACCACCCGCGAGGCTAACCATTGGTCGCAAATCTGGTGGAATCACCGGTACAACTGTCATAACTAAATCACCGGGTTTAATGTTGGCCGCCTGCATGCTTTCTAGCACCTTTAGACGTTTGTTGATTTTCTTTTCACGTTGGCCTTTGGCAGTTTTGGCTTCTTCGTTAAGTTCAGCAATCAACACTGGCATGTCGATTTCGTCTAGCAGGCGCTTAATCGCTGCGCCACCCATGCCAACCTCAATCAAATCTTCATATTCTTCTGGCAAGTTGCGATAATCTGTTTCCGAAATCAAACTATTTTTCACAAATCTGTCTAATTGCGCTTTTTTGGTGGTGTAGTCGGTGTCTAAATCGTCTAGTTCTTTAGTTTGAGCTTTAGCTAGTTCTTTGACATTAGCGTCGTCTTCTTTAGCGGCGGCTTCATATCGTAGTTTAATAGCGTCTTTAGCCGCTTCAAACTCGCTTTGTATTTCTTTAAGTTTGTTATCGCGAGTTTCTTCGTCAACTTTTAGAATCATATAACTAGCAAAGTAAGCGACCCGTTCTATATCTTTAACTGTTGTGCTAAGTAATAGACTGATAGCGCTTGGCGTTCCGCTCATAAAGCGGATATGTACCACGGGCGCTGCCAGAGCAATGTGCCCCATGCGTTCGCGCCTAGAAATACTTTTAGTTACCAAGTTGCCATTTTTGTCTACCGCAGCTTCTCGCGACCTAACACCTTTTAGTTTGTTGTCGTGTGGATTAATATCTTTGGTTGGTCCAAAAATACGTTCACAGAACAGTCCATCACGCTCTGGTTTTTGGGTGCGGTAGTTAATAGTTTCTGGTTTAGTGACTTCGCCATAACTCCAGTTTAGAATATCTGCTGAGCTAGCTACGCTTAGGCGAATTGCGTTAAAATCTGTGACCCCTGTTGGTTCAGTTAATCTTCCTACCATGTTAGGCCTCCTCCCCTAAATCATTCATCCCATCGACATCCACTATTTCGGCTCCTTCGGAATCTAAATCTTCGCTTTCTATACTCTCTTCGATATCGACTGGCGTTTCTTCGACGATTTCTTTAACCTCATCATCGACCACATCTTCATTTTTGGCTGATTCGCTAGTCAGAACTTTTTCGGCATCGTCAGTACGTCCAGTACTATCCATCAAATCTACCCTTAAACCTAAGCCCTGGAGCTCTTTAACTAACACATTAAAACCTTCTGGCAGTTTTGGTGGCAAGATAGGCTCATCTTTTATAATTGATTCGTAAGCCTTAGCCCGGCCATACACATCATCTGACTTTAAGGTTAACATTTCTTGCAAGGTTGTAGCGGCACCATAAGCTTCCAGTGCCCAAACTTCCATCTCACCAAACCGCTGGCCACCATTTTGTGCCTTACCACCTAGTGGCTGCTGCGTTACCATGGTGTATGGACCAGTTGAACGAGCATGGATTTTATCGCTAACCATGTGGTGCAGCTTGATAATATGCATCACACCAACCGTAGTGCGGTTTTCGAATGGTTCACCAGTTAGGCCATCATAAAGCTGAACTTTACCATCTGGCGCTAAACCAACTTTTTCTAGTTGTTCGCTAATTTTAGCGTCGGTGACACCATCAAATGATGGTGTTGCTACTTCGTAGCCTAACGCTCGTGCCACCATCCCAAGGTGGGTTTCGTATAACTGACCAATATTCAAACGAGATGGCACACCGAGTGGGTTAAATACCACATCGACCGGCTCACCATCTTCGGTAAATGGCATATCTTCAATTGGTAAAATGTGCGAAATTACTGATTTGTTACCATGACGACCAGCAATCTTATCACCCACGCTAACTTTACGCAGTTGTGCGACAAAAATCTGGATTTGCATTAGTACACCAGCTTTTAGCTCATGGCCATTTTCGCGGCTAAAGATTTTAACACCTACAACTTTACCACCACCGGCATTGTTCATGCGCTGGCTAGTATCACGCACATCTTTGGCTTTCTCACCAAAAATGGCACGTAGCAAACGTTCTTCGCTACTTAGTTCTTGTTCACCCTTTGGCGTAATTTTACCCACCAAAACATCACCGGCAGTAACTTCTGAACCAATCTGCACGATACCAGTTTCGTCTAAATGTCTTAAGCTAGCTTCAGATACATTTGGGATATCCCGAGTAACCTGTTCTGGCCCCAGCTTAGTTTCACGAACTTCAACAATGTAATCTTTAATGTTAATACTGGTTAGGCCGTCATCTTGAACCAAAGCGCGACTCAAAACTACAGCGTCGTCCATGTTATAACCGCGCCACGGCATAAAGGCAACCTTAAGGTCACGCCCTAGCGCTAGTTCGCCGTTATCTATTGACGCCCCTTCGATCAAGACATCGCCTTGTTTGACTTTCTGGCCACGTGTCACGCGGGTTTTTTGGTTAATACAGCGATCATCGTTACTCTTTTTAAAGTGGATCAATTCGTAGCGTTTAACACCATCTTTATACTTAACTTCTACCACATCGGCATCAGCACGTACAACTTCGCCCGCACTTTCAGCTAATATTAATTGACTAGTATTTTTAGCAATATCGGCTTCTACACCAGTGCCAACAATTGGCGCCTGTGGCTTAAGTAGCGGTACTGCCTGGCGTTGCATGTTCGAGCCAGTTAAAGCCCGATCAACACGGTCTTTTTCGATAAATGGTACTAGTGCGGCGGTGGTACCTAGAATTTGACGGTTAGCGGCATCAATATATTCGACACTCATGGCATCGGTTTGCCCTGGGTGTAGGCGAATCCTAGCCCCAACCCGTTCTTCAACAAATTTGCCATTTTTATCTAATTTCGCATCGGCACCAGCAATAATCGTGTTGACTTCGGCAGCGGCATCTAAGTATTCAATTTCGTTGGTAACTTTGCCTTTTACCACCTTACGATACGGCGTTTCGATAAAGCCGTATTCATTAATGCGAGCGTAAGTAGCTAAGTTTAATACCAAACCAACATTGGCGCCTTCAGGGGTTTCTACGGTACAAATCCGTCCGTAATGAGTTGGGTGGGTATCACGCACGTCAAACCCAGCCCGTTCTTTAGTCAGGCCACCTGGCCCAAATGAACTTAGGCGTCTTTTGTGGCTAAGTTCGGCTAATGGATTTGTTTCATCCATCAGCTGGCTCAACTGGCTACTAGCAAAAAATTCTTTAACCGCGGCGACCACTGGACGTGCATTAATAAGTTGCCCCGGAGTAACTGTTTCGACATCGCTAATGCTCATGCGATCCATGGTATTACGTTGCATGCGCAACATACCTACTCGGAACTGACGAGCCAAAAGTTCGCCAACTAATTTGATGCGACGGTTAGCTAATGAATCAATATCATCTGGCGCTTCTTGAGTGTTATTTAAGCGAATCAATTCTTTTATGATGGCGATCAAATCATCCATCTGTAGACTACGGTTAGCGGTAACATTTGGCATATCTAGCCCTAAACGTTGGTTCAGTTTATAACGGCCAACTCGGCCATAGTCGTAGCGTTTAAAATCAAAAAATGTGCGTGAAATCATATTTCGCGCGTCATCAACAGTGGCTAAATCACCCGGGCGTAGTCGGCGATAAACTTCAATTAACGAATCATTCGCGCCTTTGCTCGGATCCTTTTCGATTGTGGCATCTATATAGCTTAGCTCGCCGTTGTCAACATCGGCAAATAGTTTTTTAAGATCTTCATTTTTAGGATAACCTAATGCCCTAAATAGTGTGGTGATCGGCAATTTACGGCGTCGATCAATCTTGACAAAAATTGCACCATTAGCAGCGGTTTCAAACTCTAACCAAGAACCACGAGTCGGAATAAGTTTAGCCTGGTAGTAGTTATGACCATTGGCTGTGGTAGCAGTAAAAAATACACCACTACTGCGGACTAATTGGCTAACCACGACGCGCTCAACACCGTTAATAATGAACGATGCCCGATCGGTCATCCACGGATAATCACCAAAATATAATTTTTGCTCTTTGATTTCGCCGGTAACTTTGTTGGTTAGTTCCACATTAACATACAGCGACGCCACAAAAGTCGTTAAATTATCTTTCGCGTCCCGTTCATCGACTTTTGGATTTTCGAAGAAATAATCTTTAAATCGAATTGATAATTTTTGGCCGGTGTAATCATCCACCGGGTTCAACTCTGCGAAAATCTCACTCAAACCAGTCTCGACGAAATCCCGCCAAGAATCTTTCTGGTGTTTAGTAAGATCAGGAATGGGCAGAGCTTCGTCGTGTTCACTAAAATAAACGCGACCTTTTTGTTCGACTGAACTTTTTGCCACTTAAGACTCCCATCTCATTATTGTTTTGTAATCTGGCGCCGAAGATTACTAGTGTTCGAGTTAAGGTTAAATTATGCCACTTTTTAACCACTCAAAACTCGAGCTAAACTGCTTCTTGATACTTAGTGTATCGTAAAAAGTACAACAAGGCAAAGATTTAATGTTGTAGTTTTAACAACTATTATTTACATAACCGTCACGGCCAACATTAAATTTGATTAAACCCGACAGCACTACACCTAGCGCGCATAAATACAGTACCAGTGACAAATTAGAACCCAGCAATAACGCAATCACAAAAATTGATACGTCGGCCGCACATGTTACTATCAGATAAAATTCCTGGTATTCACTTTCGTTGTAATCTTTGCCCAGAGCATAATAATTGCGCGTGTAAGACGTCACCCACATCCGCATGAATATACCTTCAGCAAACGCGATTATCATCAGTGGCAAAATCGCCGTTACATTCAATTTAAAAATATATGTCGCTGCCAAACAAACTGCCGCCAGTAACAAAAAATCACGTCGTTTTTTTATCCATCAACCAACCATAAACATAAATTACCAATATTGACGCCAAGCCGATCATAACTTCAAAACCAGCGATAAATTGTAGGTGCTGTGACACAAAAATAAACAAATATAGCGGGAAAAGTGTATTGGCGACACTCTTAAATTCACCTAAATACAATACAGCCAAACTACTTTTCGGAATCCGCCGCAAAATACTAGAAAATTTGTCACGGCGGTAATGCTCGGTTTTTACATGCATAAATAACATGGGCAAACAGCCCAATGCCAAAACTACGCCAGCAAAAATTATCCCTGCGACCATACCATAATTATCGATCACAAGCGCGCCGGCAAAAGTAGCAATCATACCGGCTACCGTTTCTAAAATTGTGAACCACTTCGAACGAGTAGTCATTTCATTCTTGCGACTAGAATTAAGGATAAAATAATGACGCGGCGTCCAATAAGCAATCGTATAAATACCATAAAGAACCCCAAACAGCGCCAGACTGACGAAATTAATTGGCGTAAGCACCATCATCAAATAAGCGATAAAGAATATCGGTGGTGTAATCATTAATACTTTTTTAAAACCAATGTGACGGCTTAGCCGTGTCATCAGTGGTGTCATTATTAAACAAGTGCTACTTCGAATCAAAAAATAAATCAAAATCATTGGGACTGAAAAACCAAGTTTGTATAGCAGCAGTGGTGCAAAGATTTCAATAAAACTCTTTGCAAACATTGTCAAAAAATCAAACAAATATAGCTTATCGCTATCTGTGCTCAACACTTTTAATTTTTTCACATTACCCGTCTACACCCTACGCCGATCATTAAAGCGCAATAAACCCGAAATTACGATACCAAACGCGCAAATGTACAAAATCAATGTCAAATCTAAGTGCAACCACCACGCCGCCAGCATGAACAAGCCCTCGAATATTGCCACGCCGGTTAAATAAAATTGCGTATATTTACTGGGGTTAAAATCCTGACCAAGAGCGATGTAATCACGTACAACTGATGTTCTATAAAAACGCTCAAACAAACCTTCCAGTAAGGCCACGCCCATGAATAAAAGTGGCATTGAGACATTTAGTTTAAGCATATAAACCAGGGCTAAACCAGCGGCGCCAAACAACAATAGGTCGCTGCGTTTTTTATCCATCATCCGGCCAAAAACATAAACTGCGACAACGGCCGCTAACCCAACAAAAATTTGAAAAGTACCAATAAATTCCAGGCTGCGGCTAATACTGATAAAGATAAATAACGGGAATAACGACCCAGCTACCGACACACAATCAGCCAGCATTAATATGGCAAAACTACGCTTAGGAATATCGCGCCAAATGCGCCGTGCAGTATCACGTTTATGTTTAATTGGTTGTTCATGGCTCAGCCAGATCGGCATACAACCCAGCGTAAAAACTAATGTCGCCAGACCAATACCAGCCCAAATTCCAAATCTATCAATTATTAGTGCACCCATATAAGTAGCGATCAAACCGCCAACTGTTTCTAAAATCGTAAACCACTTGGAACGATTGGCAGCTTCACCTTTACGTGACTCGTTAATGGTGAAGTAGTGGCGCGACATCCAATAAAAACGATAATAAGCCCCATATATCACCCCTAGAATAACGACCGACGTGGTGTTTATAGGTGTCCATTGCATTAGCGCAAAAGTTAGGCAAAACAGTGGCGGTACTAGGGCTAACATTTTTTTAAAGCTATATTTATGCCCCAACCAATTTGCCAAACTTACCCACATGACTCCCGAGGCATTGATTACGACATAGTACAACAGAATCTGTTGGATCGAAAAACCAAGTTTATACAAAAAAACAGCAGTAAAAAAATCTAAAAAGGCTCGCGAAAAATTACTCAAAAATACAAATAAATTTAGCGCGCGGCCACTACCAGAGTTTTTATTTTTAACCATTTAACTAAATTATAGCATGGTCAATGCGGGTTTAAATAATTTTATCTACTAGGCCGTATTTTTTCGCATCCAACGCACTCATCCAAAAATCGCGCTCCATATCAACTTTTACTTTTTCTAAAGCTTGGCCGGTATGCGTCGCCATAATTTTGGCTAGCGTTTCCTTAATGTTTAACCCCTCACGTAAAGAAATTTCCATATCTGTCATCGTACCTTCGGTGCCGGCGTGCGGTTGATGAATCATTGTTTTGGCGTGCGGTAACATATAGCGCTTACCTTTAGCTCCAGCTGCCAGTAGAATTGCCGCCATACTGGCCTGCAAACCCACCCCAATAGTTTGCACGTCTGGTTCGATATACTGCATCGTGTCATAAATCGCCAAACCATCATACACCGTTCCGCCGGGGCTATTAATATAAAGTTTAATATCTTGCTTGGAGTCTTCGTAAGTTAGGTGCAGCAGTTGGGCAATCACAGTATTTGCGACCTGAGTGTTGATTTCGTCACTTAAAAATATCACCCGCTCGTTCAACAAGCGCGAATAAATATCAAAAGCCCGCTCACCGCGATTAGTTTCTTCTATAACTGTTGGCACTAAATAATCTTTCATAAGCCCATTTTAGCAAGAAAATAGCACTCGTGCAATGCGAGTGCTAAATTCATGCTCTAGCGACAAAAGCAAGTTTAACAAAAAGATAAGGGCGAGTCAGTATTAATAGCAGACTCGCCCCTTGGGTTAACTTGTGAGGAGTATCCACGCGAATAACGCATGCTGTTGGTGCACGTGCACTCCATTATGTAAAAGTTAACCCTATTTTTGTGTGTACTATGTTGTTATACTCAGAGCTTCAGTCTGCCCTCCTTTCGTACGAAGAAAAGTAGCAGTGGCTAGAGTCACACAGCAACACCTCCTTACCTACCTACTCGCACAAGTAGGTAGCATTCGGATGGTGTTATTATAACACACATCAATAACAACATATAGTGTAAAAACCTTCCCGCCAAACATCCGGCTGATAAGCCAGCGTTGAGTGTTTGGTCGGCAGTTCAACTTGCCTGAGCGGTTTCAATAATCCGCTCAGCGAGTTGAAGTTGTGTTGGTTGTCGATCACTTCGTCATCAATAGAAGTGACCACCACACATTGCTTGATACTAATTTGTCTAGAAAAACTCTGCAGCGGCGTGTTCATAGCTGCCACCTGCTGCTTAAGCAACCGCCAGCTAATGCGCTGATTAGCATCAGTATTAAGCTTGATGATCATTTCATCATCCAACTTATCATAACTGGCAGCTTCTTTTCGCCAGCCCTTACGATGAACCCATTTTAAAAATGGCGTCAAAATTAGGGCAAGCCAACCAGGCAACACTTTGGCCAAATTAAACGACGACGTCTTAACATCTTGCGGTGAAATAACACCGTCGATCGAGTTAAAAACAATCTTATTAAGCACAGCTTGTTCCTTACGCAAATATAGCTCAATAATCGCCTGCACGAACACCCGCGCCCCGCACGACACACCATCTAAATAGATAGTGTCATAGTAGGGAGCAATGTGGAACAATAAATTCGCCAGTTCGTACGACGCATCAGCTAGATTAAACCGTTCCGTATAATCTAGCAGCATAAATTCGCCACAGCCATCTCGCTGTTTTAAAGATTCACAGTGGGGTTCAAATAGCCACCTACCACTGTTCTGCACGCCAGGTAAGGTCAAAGTGACTGCCTTTGCCCCAGCGTTGTTACCGATCTTGACTGCCCGCAGACACTTCAGATCGATCCGAAATGTATTAAGTAAATTTGTGCCGGTCATCATGCACCGCCTTTCAGAAAATCCAGAAAACTACCTTACAAAAAAGACTTTTACAACTTGTTGTTAAACTTCTCTAGGCTACAGCAAATAAGCCGCATCTAGCAGATACCTCCATTATACACCATGGCGGGTATTTTGTCAATACTTTTTAGCCTAATTTGTTGATTTTCATCAGTTGAGCAATGGTTTTTTCGGTTAATAAATGATTGCGAATATCAAATTTGGCGCCATCGGCTTCTAGTTGCTCTAGCACCGCTTTATTATCTTTATAATGCAGGCGCAGCTCATCCATTTGGGCTGCTAGCTCGCTATCGGTTACGTCTAGTTTTAGTTCTTTAGACAGTTCAGCCAGGGTTAAACCAATCTTTACCCTATTTTCGGCCGCCGTTTTAACATCAGTTTTCAGCCACTCATCTTCGGTTTTACCAATAGATTCCAAGTAATTTTGCAGAGTCATGCCCCTATAAGCTAAGTTTTGATCCATTTCGTGCTTAATGTTTTGGGTTTGGTCGTCAACTAAAATTTCTGGTAGCGGTACGCTGCTTTTGTCGGCCAATTCGAGCACTAAATCATCTTTCAGTTTTTCGGTGGCTTCGTATTTTTTACGTTCCAACAGATTGGTTTTAATATCTTGTTTAAGTTCGCCCAAAGTCTTAAACGGCCCTGCCTTAGCAGCCAGCTCGTCATTTAAAGCCGGTTTTATGATTTCGTTGACTTTATGCAACGTTACTTCAAACACCGCCGGGTTGCCAGCCAAGGTTTTGACCTGGTAATCTTTGGGAAAAGTAATTTTTAGCTCAAATTTATCACCAGCTTTGTGCCCCACAACACCGTTTTCGAACCCCGGGATAAAACTGTTCGAACCTATAACCAGTGGGTAATCCTTGCCCTTGCCACCCTCAAATTCTTTACCGTCTTTTTTACCTACAAAATCTATCACGGCCTCGTCGCCGTTTTTGACCGCCCGGTTAACTTCTTTTTTGTCGGCAAAGCTATTTTGCAGATTGGTCAAAACGTCAGCGACCTCTTGGTCGGTTACGGCTAGTTTGGATAGTCTAGCTTTTAGATTTTTATAATCACCCAATTTTACCTGCGGGAAAATATCACTGGTAGCTGTAAATTCGGCTAGCTGATTTGGCACAAATTTAGTAACTTCAATCTGTGGCTGGTTGAGTGCATGGATATCTTCGTCCATGAAAGCTTTAGCAACAGCCTTACTGACAGCGTTTTCTAGTGTTTCGCTCGCCAAAGTATTTTGATCAACGTGCTTTTCAACTACACTAGCCGGGGCTTTACCTTCGCGAAAACCTGGCACTTTGGCGCTTTTGGCCAATTTGTTGAGTGCCACCAGTTTAGCGTCGGCTAATTCTTCAGCGCCTAGTTTAACAGTGACTTCAATTTTGGTATCTGATAATTTTTTAGTTGTAACTTGCATAGAGTACATTTTAGCATACGAAAAGCCCGCTAACCAGTAGCGGGCTTCGTATCGATGATGATTATTGCAACTTTTTGTCATGGCGACTGATAAGTCTTATTATAACTATCACAATCACTATACCAATAGCCATTATAGCAACGCGAATTAACAGATCCACAGTTACCATCAGACCAACGGTAATAAGGATTACGCCAATCAGCCATGCAATAAAATAAATTATTGCCAATAAGTTTGCCCTCATGGTACACTCTCCGATCCAGAAAATCATCTTTGGCATTGCCCCAACAACATGCGGGCAATACATTGAATATGTACAAAACATGCAAAGCCTAGCAATATAGCAGCGCATGCAATTATGCTTTTAATATAGCACCGTTAGCCAATAAATCAAGTATATCACTATATAATTTGCTAGCAAAAACCCCGCGCTGCTATCACGCGGGGTTTTATGTTTCATTGATTCACCTGCCTATTACCACAAATCGGGCACCTTATTTGCCTCTACTTTTGCGTTATAGGCTGACTGGTCAAAGGCGTCTTTGTCTGGAACGTAGATATTATACGTTACAGCATCACCACCAGTATGCCAATAACTATCACCCCACTTTATGTAGCGGGCTATCACGTAGCCTGTTTCGCTCTTGTAGTGGATGGTAATAGTATCGTCGCCCGTAAAGTTTTTGACACTGTTCTTGTTGTTGTCGTCAAATTTAACAACATACAACGTATTGCCATTGTCATCTGGTATATACAGGTAATGGTTCTTGCCGTCGTCTCGCCTAACAGCCACGATCGACCGCTGGTCGGTTTTTACAACCTTAGCATTTGCTGGTGGACCTTTATAAACTAACGAAAGAACAAAGATTACAAAAGCTACAATGCCTAGTGCCCAGCCTGCTATTGTCGCAGCGGTTACCAGCCGCTCGTCAATGCTACGGTTACAGACTATAGCTGCCGCAATCACTACAGCAACCAGAACAATTATTGTGATAATCGCACCCATATCTTTTCACCTCCAAGTGAAATCGAGAAACAAATTGTATAAAGTACAAGTAGCATATTCTTACTACTGTACGAAAGCAAAAATATGCCTACATGCAGGCTATAACAAAATAACACCACATGTGGTTATACTTACAGTGTAGCACAGATTGCTAATTCTGTCAAGCCAAAAGCACCCTAACCTCTACGCATATCCACAAGACTGTCTTGTGGCTTGTCTATCTTTACAAAACACACTGGCGTACATATTCGTACATAGCTATACCACTGGCAACACCGACATTTACGCTGCGCGTACTACCTAGCTGTTCGATTGACACGATATCGTCGGCTAGTGCTAAAAGCTCACTACTTATCCCACTATTTTCGCTACCAAACACCAGCAAAGTCTGGTGTTTGAAGTTATATAACTTCAGCGGTTTTACTCCTGGCACGTTGTTTTCGATCGCTACCACCCTAACCCCCGCTTTACGCACAAAATCTTGGAACGCCGATACCGTTTCCCAGTAGTTAATATGTAAATATTTATCGGTACACATTGCCCCGCGACGATTGTAATGCTTGCGACCAATAATATGTACAGCTGCAGCGTTAAAAGCGTTGGAGTTACGAACAATAGTGCCCGCGTTAAAATCGTGTTCAATGTTTTCTACGGCTATCTGCAACGGTATGCGGGTTTTGTCTAAATCCGCCACAATCGCCTCGTTGGGTAAACCCTTATATTTGTCTACTACGTTACGACTGTCACTCGTGAATGATTGGTTCATTGTACTTTAGGCGCATGTTTTCAATTAGTTCTTTGATATCGGTATCGGCCTTAACGCCCGGGTTTAACACATTTTTAGGGTCAAAAATAGTTTTAATTTGGCCGTACATGTCTAACAGTTGTTCATTAACGGTAGCACGAGTTACGGCTGATTTGAAGCGGCCTTCTGGTGCGCCGCCGGTAATATTACCACCCAAAGTATCAACTAGTTTAGTGTAATCTTTTAATAATTTATAGATTAATTGACGGCCACTGACCGAATCAAGATCAAAACTAGGACGAATGTTAAAAATGTCATTTAAAACTGAGCCATAAACTGGCATCCGTAAGTTTAATTTTTTACCTAGACCTTCAATGGCTGTAAAATATTCGCCTAGAATATTAATTGGTATATAAGCGCCATCTACCACTGGGACTTTGGTCGGCGCTTGGTTTAAATAATTACCAATAACACCAAACATACCAGCCAACTGCGCGTAATTTTTGCTATCCGAAATCGTAACCGTTAGATTCATTTTATCGCAGATTTTAGCTAGCTGCTTGAGCTTTTTGCCCCGTGTTCTAGCTTTGGTGTTGTAAAAAGCTAGTGTTAACACTACTTCACCAGGCTTGAGATCCCCCAAAGTCGCAAACGTTTTACCGGTTAGGGCGACATCCTCAAAGATTTCAGCTGCGTAGAGGTTAAATTTGCTGGGTTCTAATGGTGTAACAGCATCGATCACATCCCGCGCCACGTCGTTATTCGGCACTTTTATAACGGCTAACGTGGGCTGGCCGCTCGCAAAATCAACACTTAAAATAACCTCCGAAATTATACCTAGCGTACCCTGGCTGGCGCATAATAGCGGCAACAGATCGACCGCGCCATCCCGATTGCGGACATCGGCGATCGATTCGTAGCCGGTGTTGTCAACATCGTCATCAGCCAAAAATTCTTCGATAATTTTATCTTTGTCGTCTAGCAAACCAGTTAGGCCACGGTAGATTTCGCCCTCGAAGGTTTGTTGACCTTTTTTGCGGTTCACTTCGCGTCGAGCATGTTTGCCGGTTTGAATGACGTCGCCATTACTCAAAACCACTTCGGCCTTTTCGACAAAATTACTGATTTTACCGTAATCCCCGCCCATGTCGTTACCTAAATTATTAGCAATCATACCACCAATAGTGTGCTGCGTGTAAGCGGGTGTGCAGGGTAGCCACAGATTATAAAGCGACAGTGCCCGGTTAAGCTCGCCGACCGTAATCCCCGGCTGCACACGTACCAAACGCTGCTTGGGGTCAATTTCTAGAATTTCGTTCATGTAGGCGCTGGTGTCTAGAACAATACCTTTACCAATGGCCGCACCAGTTTTATCATTGCCACAGCCCCTAAGGGTTAGCCCGATCTTAACGTTTTTTTCGGCTAGCTGATAGCAAAAACGCACAACTTTACGAATATCATGCGTATTTTTAGGCATTATTACCGCCTGGGGCTTCATTGCCATTAGACTTTTATCGGTAGCGTAAGCTTCCAGGGTGTACGCGCTGCCATAAACATCACCGGCAATATGCTGGTTCAAATATTTTACAATTTTGTTCATCGTACCCATTTTAACATAAGCTTAAAAAAATGAAAAAGGCGACCATAAAATCACCTCTTTCATTTGGTGGACTTCTATTCGGAAATCCGAACCTATTTTAGCACAAAATAAATCTGCCGCGAAAAAAGAGGTTGAAAAAAGCCCGCAGGGCTTTCGGCGGGTCGCCCCCGACCCGACCCGCCGGATC
>Ga0123354_10006975_pt1 | contig 16885 bp, 5 predicted proteins | sample TergutLab28metaG_2_FD_97872 | JGI IMG/M metagenome (GOLD analysis project Ga0123354, IMG submission 97872) | Labiotermes labralis P4 segment gut microbial communities from Petit-Saut dam, French Guiana - Lab288 P4 | ecosystem: Host-associated > Arthropoda: Insects > Digestive system > Gut ...
AAGGAGGGGGGTGGTGGGAGGACGGGAAAAGAAGGAAAAAAAGGGGTGGGGGGGGGGGAGGACGGGGGAGGGTGACTGTAAGGAAAGAGTGGGGGGGAGAAGGATGGATGGAGATCAGTACAGAATATTGCTCAAGAGCAAATACTATACTGAGGAGCAGTCGATAGTTAAAAAAGTGTTGGTGAAATTTGAAGCAGAGGGCCAAAAAGGAGAGGTTAATAAAGCACTACAAACAACAGGTGGCATACAATCTTGTGAACAGCCAGTCCATTTATAGAAATGTGTGACTCATTGTTACCTCATGTGAATTTCAGTTGAAGTAGTGAATTCAGTTCGAAAAATTTTGTTCTGGGTGATGTAGTGATGAATGTGGTGGGATTTGGTGAGTTTGAACTATGTGGACTTGTATAGTACCTTATGAAGGTTTTGATTTGAGTTCCTCAGTAAGTTTACTTCATATCAGACTATGAATTTGCTATTGCTATGACCTCTAAATTCTGATCTCCTTATGCTTCTGAAACAGCCAGTGTTTGTATTAAAGAAGACCCCCAGAAAGACCTCATACATGAGTGCCAGCTAGAGCAGGAGGACTTTCAGAAGCAGAAAAGACCACAAGAGCAGCAACAATGTCAGCAAGAACCAAAAGTCATCCATTCCACAACCTCAGAGCGACAGACCAGTAAGTTACAGCAGTGTGCATCCTACATGTGTTCATGCCACCCCCTCCCCCCGGTGGGATATTTGGAATGAATATTTAGTTATTTACTGTTCACTGTGCTGAGAATATAATATGGGTAGTTTTAGAGGTATATAAAATTTGAAGTTTTCATGGTAACTTTTGAATGATCAGTCTTTAATATGGAATTCATTACCATAATAGGAACTTTCTCCTTATTCATTGTCAGTCTTTGAAACGGGACTTTAGTCTGTATTGTCACAGCTGATCATCACAGAACATTCCATTGTATTTTAGAGGTAGTGTAGAATATTTGGGAACTAATAATATTTTATAAAAAGCAGAAGTACCCATTCCATGCCATGGATGTGGCCGAGTTGCTGGGCAGTATTACACTATACTGTAGCTGTAACTTTGAAAGCAGAACAACAGATTAAGTATTCATGTAATTGTGAGATTGAGGGCAAAAGATATGAATCATTTCCAAAACTATATTGCAATACTTGCAGTTGCTTTACAAGCAGTTTGTACTATACATGTTAACAAACAGTACAGAGCAGTGCATTTGAATGTTATGTATTAGACCTATGGTGGAAAATATGAAATGGGTAAGCTTCATTTTTATGGCTGTTTTCCATGTTAGTATTATGGGATATAGCAGCTAACACTTAAGAGGAAGGACTTACACCAAAATCAGGGAAATAAAGTTTATACGCATGTAACTTCTATGAAACTGGGCATGAGGAGTCAGATTGAATCCGAAGACTATTGTAATACCATTAGTTTAACAGTTGCAGCTGCTGCATGTTTACAAAAACATGGAGGAAATTTCACAGTATATTAAGGTCTTCTGTGTTATGCCTGCATTAGGAAAGAGGAAGAAGGCAGGGATGTCAACATTTTTATACATATTAGAAGAATAAGTCATGAATCAATTTTGAGATTAGACATCCTGTTGTGCTATCATTTAATTATTATTATTATTATATAAATAAACAGTCAACATAACTAAGTGTGTATCATGTAATGCAGCAGAGTTTGACTTTTCAAAGGTCATCATCAGGCTAAAATACTTGTTATAAATCATAAAAGGATACATAATCATTGTTTCAATAGCCTTGAGATCTCAATTTACAGTTCATGCTTACATGTAGCAGTTCTGAATGGGTTGATAATTAACATGCTTTAAAAAAATAGATATGTTGATGGTAGAATAACAGAAATAATACAGTCAGTTATGCTTCGTTTTTTGTAGTCAGTTTTATGTGAATGTTTCCTGGTAGGGATAGGATTTTTATATTCAAGCTGAATAGTTCCCTCTTATAAGTGGTACCAGTAACAACACAACAGCTAAGCTCAGCCCAAATACGAAAATCGTATCTCTATCAGGAAATGATCACAGAACACTGACTACCAAAAATGAAGTATAACAGATTGAATTATCTACATTATTCTACCTATCCATCACCAACATATCTACTGTTTTTCAAACTAGTTTTCAACTCATGTGGACCTGCAACATGTAAACATGGATTGTAAATTGAGATCTCAATACCATTGAAAAAGTGATTATATATCCTTTATACATTTTATAACAAGTATTTTAGCCTGATGATGACCTTTTAAAGGTTGATACATGTTGCCTTAAATGATATATACTTAGTTGTTTTGACTATTTATTGACATAATAATAATTAATCACGAACAATTTAATTATGCAGCACATATTTTCCATTCCTGGATCTGAGACTAGCTGAATGCAATATGGAATTTTCTGTTCATTCCCCATTCATCTCTGCTCTGACTTATTCAGTATTTTGTGTTCTGTCTGGTTTGGGCCTACATCAACGGAGGCAGAAGTCATGATAATGACATATTATGCATTAGTTATAACATATATATTTGTAATGTTCTAAATGTTGGTGACATTTATGTTGGATGTTGTCCGTTGTATTTTATATACATGGGTCCGTGCATTGTGAATTGAATTTAATAACTGTCCAACAAGATGTGACTTATTCAGTTTATTACATTTCTGTAGGCAGCTCTACATGTTTCGGGTGTTGATACCCATCATCAGGAGCTCATACAACTGTAATTGCTAGTTCATATACAAATATATCCTCATATATATATGGAATTTTAATAGCTGCTCTTCATGGTGTAAGTTGATTCAAGTATGTACAAACTTGCATGTACTTATGTGAATACCTAATTAGCTCCCTGCTTACTGTTTTAATTGCATTACTTTATGATTGCATGAATTTATTCTCTGTACCTGCTATTATGTTTTGGGTTGTTTTGATGTGGTAAGTCTGCTGTTTGTTTCATTAGGTAGTAATAGTTCTGTGGGTTGATCATCACACTGTGTTGGAGTTTGGTATATCTTTTGCCATGTCATTGTGAGGACGGACGGCTGAGTGTTGTTGTCAGGCTGTTATTGTATTGTGTAACATTTCTTACGGTTTTTACTGTGGCCTCATCTGGGATGTTACTGTTTATACCTGTGCTTCACTCAAATGTCAAATTGGTGCCTTTGTAAAGGACTGGATTATGTGGGATTATGTTATGTCAGAAATAAGTGTCACTAAAAATATATAAATTCATACAAAAGCAAGCACCATAATGAAAAAAATCTCTTATTTATTGGCATTTAATACTGTGTAACCAAGATACTTCTTTATATAATACAAAGGCAGGCATTCATTTTGCTGTTAGTGACAATGGATTGCGATAGTTCGTGTATCACTGTGGATTAAATTATTAAAAGCTTAATACTGAAACATCACAGATGTTAATTTAAACAATGCTAACAGAAGTATTATGTTTAGTGTGTATTTTTGAAGTCTCATTTGTTTAAACCTTTAGTTTTTACAGATAGTAAATATAAAATATTTGCCTTTCTGAAAGTGAACATATGAAATCATAGGTTAAACATTCATTTACTAAATCATGACTCTATGCCAGACAAGCACTTTTAAGCCATAAGCATTATGAATGCATGTGAAATGGCCAAAGAAAAAATTCATATCTAAAATGTTGTGGTAAGCTACAAATTGGACGAATTAAATTGTGGTTATAAAACGAAAGGAAAAAAATACACAAATAATATCACATTCAGGTGTTTCAAGGAAGCCAGAGCCTTGTGTTTGAAGTTAGCTATCACTTATAAACTTCCCTCCATTCACCTTTATACACTATATTACTGCCTGCTTACTCATCTTGTTATAAACCATTTAATAACAATGAGCTTAACTTTCATAACTTTTTAGAAATTTTTTGTAGACATGTAACATCTTATCTTTACAAGGGCACCTGAATTGCAGAACTGAATATCTAAACTTAAGTACTGATCACTTTACACTGAAATGTAATCAGGAAGATAAAGATTTAAAGCAAAAATATATTAAAGCAATTTTTGTTAAAGTTGCATAATTTAGTGCCACTGACGTAATTTTCTTAAATTTTTGGCAACTTCTGTGCTGTAACTAGTGGATTAGTTCGTTCCAGTATTTTACGACCATCAGTTTTATAGTCAAATGTGCAGTTATGTAGTTCTGAGTAACGATGGGCAGCACAAAAGAGTTTGTCACAGCGGCAGGTATACACATTGGTAATATTCAGTCTCTTTCTACACTCACTGCACCTGCTTCGGACTGTACTTTGTTTTTTGGTGGAGACAAGGGGCAAAGTTTTTGGAGACACATCTTGGGACAGGGATAGGGTATTGTGACCCAACTGTCCCACTGTATTGAGAGATGGATGCAGCAATCTACTGTGACCAGAAGAAGACAGTTGTCTTGAGTCTGTCACTGAATGAGCATCAAGATTTGGTTCTGTCTGGTGCATGGCAGTTACATCACATTCTAATCTGTCATGCTTCACATTATGATTTTTGGCAGCTGGCAAGATGATACTTCTGCGTCCATACCTTGGAGATCTTATTCTCACATCTATCAATGACGACTGAAGAGGAAGAGTCAGGTCAATTCTAGACCTTTTCTCTTGTACGAAGTCTTTTGGATTACTTTCATTCTTTCTTTGTCCTACAGGTAAATCACCTAACAATTCTGATTGCGAATTGCTCCAATGGACTTTCTGTTGTTGTTTCTGTCTGTGCCACTTAGTGTTACTCACAATAGCACACAATTCCTGAGCAACTTTCTCTTGCGCAGTCAATTCATCTGGTGATGTTTTGGGCCGATCATCATCTAAAATTAATTGAGATACCCTATATCGATTTTGGCTACTACCGACAGGTGTACGTACTCGCTCCTGACAGATCTGTGAAACTGTGAATGTGGTTGCTTCTTTGGATGGAACTATGATGGGATTTGGAGGGGATGAAAATTCTGGTTCTTCCTTTCCCATTGGTGAGTCAGAGAATTCTTCTACATTAGCAGTGTTTGGGGTTGATATGACTGAAACTCCCTGACTGCTCCTCAGACTTAAGTCTTTCCTAGAGTTCTTTGTCATTTGACTGTGATGACCATTTGTTACACTGCTCCCCTGTCTATAGTTACTGTTTTGTCTTGGTTTCATATCTAGGAGATGTTCACTATTTTCTGTACTGTCATTAATTTTCTTAACATCAGAAAAAGGATGAGCAGTTGAAACAATTGCCGGTAAGCTATGCTGTTGTGATCTTCTTCGAGCATGTTTATTAACTGTTACTGTTAAATTATTGCCAAATTCACTTCCACTGACTGATGGATTAGTTTCCAGGCCTTTGTTTCGCCTTGCTTGCAACTGATTCTGTGCTTGGAGAAGGGAACTTGTTGCCAGGTACATTCCACCACTGGAGCATTGCTGATATGGAGTGGTGGACGTGACATTTTCTGACTTACTGATGGGAGGAAGCTGCAACATATTACTTTGACCATTTATCTGCGGAACTTCATTGTGCTCCCGGGACTTTGATTTGTGACCATGCTGGGGTCGAGGCGTTCCCCTACGATTATGAAGTAAGGGACGTTTACCTGATAGAACACGTGGAGTTGGTTTCTTTGGCTGTAACATCAAAACACGCACATTATTTTCGTTCTGATTACTGTATTTTATAGCAGCTGTAAATGGTGAAAACACATTGCTGAGATATGTGATTAGCCAATGTATAGAAGTTACTATGCCTGTATGTAGTATCTCAGCAATTAAAAATTTTAACATGACCAAGTATCATGATGTAGTGGTTAACTCTGGTGATATGTAAGTGAAAGTTATCTGACTAAATTATTAGCCATGAGGCCAGTGATCATTAATATAAAGCAAATGGCCCAGAAGGTATTGTTTGTTTTATGCACAGATACACACACAGTGCATAAAGTATGTGTAGAAAAGAGCAGAAATGAATGAAGATTCTGCAACGCATTGTGACCATGTATGAAACAGGCATTTGTTTATCTAGAAAGATCACCAAAAGTTTTCCAAGTTTATAATATGTGAGCTAAAACAAAACAGAAATGAAGAAAAATAATTAAAACTATGTTATGAAATTAGACAGGACCCACCGTTGTTCCAATCCTCGAAGAGTTGCTAAGAGTGGTAAGAGAATTAAGCATGAACTGTATATTGCTTTTTAAATTGTGACTAGAGAATATCAAATTTCTGTTACAGTGATCATGTAGATTAAGAGTTGATAAATATACAGATTGCAAGATGAATGCTGTACGATTTGTTCATGCAGTGGGCTTTTATTAAAGAGACCGTGGTTAAATATGGAACTATTAGTCAATAAAACTACAGTTTTCACGTGTCCTCTAAATGAATAAGACATGTTACTACATGATTCATCAAATTCATATTAATTAATAATTTTGTACAGAAACTGGCAATGTAACTTTTACATTAAAGTGACTTGCTTTTCATTTTGAATTACTGTTCACCAAAATTTCAGCAATAAGTACTATTCATTTTAATGTATACCAAATTTTGAAGTAACCAAAAATGTATCATTATCACAACTGTTGCTGTCTTGGGAAGTTTATGTAGCTTCTGTACCATCGGTTTTGGGCAGTAGGGGAAAGAAACTGAAATCTAACATAGATTCTCCAAATACACCTCTGAATTAATTGTAACTTACATCTAGAATGCCCTAATTTAAATAGGTATTAAATGTGGACATGAAGGCATGCTAAACTACTTTAAGGTTACAATCTTGCCTTCTTCTGCAAAGATAATTTTTCCATCCTAGTTCGAAGTTCTTGCATTTTCCCCATAGTAACAGAATTTTCTTGGAGTCTTCTTGCAGCTTCTTCTGACTCCTCCTCAGCAAACAGATTCCTGTCAAAATAAATTCAAATTTCAGAATTTGCATCCAAATTCTGTATCATTTCTATGTACTATGATATGTTCCCCTCATGTGACTTCCATTGTGTCTAATGAGTGAGTCACAAGTATGAATGAATCATACATTGATTCAAGACTTGAAATATAACCATGGAGTAAGACAGTAGCATACTCAAATTTCATTAATAATCATCACCTGTACAACAATATAATTTCTACAGGTTAGGCAGCAAAACTTCTGTTTTCAGAAGAAATAACGAATATTGTACATAATTAGACCTTGTACTGTAATGTCTGATTTTTCGTATAAACTACTGTTTTAAAATATGATTAATTAAAGATTAATTCATTACTGTATTTGATTTAAGACTGGTGTGCCAATCTGATCATCCATAGCAGTACTCTTACAGGTTACTGCATAGATCTTCAAGGGAAAGGTTGCATGTGCTCACTGTTAGTCACAAAATACTCACTTTATGTCTACGATTTTTTTTTTTTTGCTTAAAGTTTTGTCAATGATGAGCCAATGAAAGCAAAAGCATCAGGAAGACTGAAATCAAAATATGGGTAAATGTGCAAGGTAGCAGAATTAAATCTCTGTTTTTAACACTATTTATTAAAACCAAATTTTATGCACTGTGAATAGTAAACGATTTAATGTAAGCAATGTTGTGCATAGAAGTTGGTCCTAATAAACAGTGTTATTGAACATAATGCATGGTATGTATGATATCAAGTATGTTTCATAGTCAAATATTTTTAGCATAAGTCTAAGTAAACATCATTACCGAAAGGAAGAGCCACTCCAAGATTCTGACAGTGGAGAGTATGTTCCATCTTCATTTTCAATAAGTCTGAACAAGTTGACTTGATTTTCATTTTCAATAAATCTGAACAAGTTGACTTGATCACTCTCACAGACAACTCTTACACGGCATCCAGGAGGCAAACATTCAAAAACATCCCTGAAAATCAGATTCATGGTGACATAATTAATGTGCTAAACGGCTGTTGCTATGTAAATTAGTAATTGCAACGATTTATTTCCCTTTAACATAGTTCATCATAAGTTATCACAAAACATAAAACTGTGGGGAAACTATTAACTTACAATCTAAGGAAGGATGGAACAAAAATAAATAGAGGAAATGAAGAATAAGGATGGTGGAATGTTGTCATTTTCATCATTATAAACTGTTACATCCAAACACCAACAGATATATGTCATGTAACTTTGCCAAAACTTCTTTTTAGGGTCACTTTTGTCCCAGCAAGCTTATTACCTATTACTTTCAACAAACTCTCTTAATTTCTTCCAAGCAAGCTCTTGATCTGGCGGGAGATGTCGGGTGCTAATTGGTCCACCTCGCATGGACAATACTAACTTCAGTGTTGCACCATCTTGAATGGCATAATCTATGAGACAAGCTGAATCATCTAATTCTTGAAGGTTGTACAAGAGATGCTGGTGTGATACAGGGATACCTGCAGCAGGATGCAAAATTACATTAGCATATAACAAAGAAAGAAACAACAATACCAAATATTCAGACTGCAGGTATCTTACCTTCAACTCTCTGAATCTTTGATTTTATGGACATAACAGTATCAAAGGGTGATACTGTCATCTCAAATGCTGTTCCAGTAAGTGTCTCAATGTATAAGTCCATAGTTCCCTCTCGATGATGGGAAGAAGTATATGTTTGTTGGTAGCCATGCTGCGACATTCTATTATAATAACTACAGCTTCATCTGGAAAAGTGCATCACTTGCACATAACGAGCTAGGATTTAAAAAGTAATTTGCACTTTACAGGAATGCAAAATTTCACAAACACACTGTCTCTTCTGGACATCTTTATAATTTTATGCAGCAGCCCGATACTCAAAATACCTAAATCAATTTTCTAGAACTCTGCAACTTCTTCCATCACATTTTATGTTTGTGTATGCGGAATATAGTATCAAAAACCCTAAAATATACACAAAGCCTTCGATCATTTTCTTCTGTACGCTCCATATGAATTCGTACACATTGCCTGATTGTGTTGCCTCACGTCATCACGCTTGTCACAATTCATTGTCAAGTGCGGTCAGGTAGGAATGCAACAGTGCTACCAATAGCAACATTGATCTCATCTGCAATTAATAATTTTATTTATAATGCCAGATATGTTGTGGTATTTATCGTATACGATACTCTTTACGGATAAGTTATTTTATTACACGTAATTCCAGAGTGTATTAGAGATCAAACACAATAATTGTAACGTGTGGGTTGGTACTTCTTTATTCGACTTCGTCGGCGGTTATATCGATAGCTGGTAGTAAGCAGCTGGCTGGCAAGAAATAAAGCCCGGGATTTTCGGACATATTAGTGCAGGCAAGCAGAATTTTGTCGTAGATGCGTCACGAACGGTGACCTCCTAATTAGTTTACTTTACAGCGCTGTGCGTTTTAGGTGAGTGATAGAACTGACTGAATCTTGATTTATTTAACAGGCTTTTTAGCTGTCTAATCACACACTGGATGTCCTCGAGAATCAAATATTCGCTTGGTAGCCAAGATTAACCCGTCTTGCATAAAACTCGGTGTTGCACGTACAGACGAAAACAGAGGAAGATAACAGATGTTCATATCAGTCGTGTAAATCATGGGCCTAATATTTACAAAGTGTATCGTATGTTTCGCCCAGCACTAACATAATAACCCATATTCCTTCTTAACCTATAATCGCATATCTGTTCAAAAAATTATCCACCTGAAATGGAACCCAAAAGATTTTACCCTGTTCACAAGAGCCCACCGATGTATCTAGTTTGCATCTTCATAACCCACCTATTAGCTCCAATTGAGGCCTAATATTATTCTACCATCTACACCTACGTCTTGCAAGTGGTTCATTCATTCAGACTTTTCGATTAGAATTTATTATGCTTATCTTATCTTTCTTACATTAAAGGAATAGTGTTTGGGAATAACGTGTGGTTACAAGTATTTGGATGAAAGAGAGTAAGTAGCAGGCAGTTGGAGCAAATTGCCTAATGAGGATCTACTTCATTTTCATTTTTCACCAGATATTGAAATGAAAAGTTTGCGCGAAAGGGAGATACCCAAGGGGTAGATGGGAGTATACTATTAAAATGCATCTTCAAGAAATACAATATGAGGACATGGAATGGATCCATCTGGCTGAGGATAGAGACCAGGAGCGGGCTGTTTTAGACACTATAATAAACATTCAGATTTCTTGCAAGGTTGGAAATTTCTTGTGTAAAAATGGGGCTATAAGTTCTTATGTATTTCTCTAGTCAAATAGGGTAATATTGGGCAAAGCAAATAAGAGAGTATGTAAATATTAGGTTGACGATTTACAACAATGACTTGACCATCTATTTTTTATCTTTGCCTGCACCTGTACTAATGTCAGAACTTTCATTTTGTTTGTATTTATTAAAAACTATATATTTGTACTGCAGTTCTACCACCACTTTACAAAAGTGCTGAACACGTTTCTATACCTTCTACACACCCAAAATTTATGTTAAGAGTTATATAGTTTTTCACTGATATTGTGCCATATTTGTCTGTCATAGGAACAACATCTTGTTGTCAAGATAATGACCTGGAAGTGAGGGAAGTAACCCAGTGTGTTTGTGTGTCTGCATGTGTGTTGTGAGGGAGAGGGCAATAGAAAGTCATTTCACATACTACAAAAAGCCTTGTATGGTGCGTTTACAAACACAGACTTCATGACACATGCCTTCTTATTTGGCAGTATGTTCTTTGCCACATTGCAAAGCAGCATGAAAAGTTTTAACTATGTTGTTTGGTGTTTATGACCTGTTAGACATTTTGTTGTTAATACTTACACAGTATGCAAAGTGTGTGTGTGTGTGTGTGAATGTGTATGTGTTTGTGCAAACAGGTGTACATACATACATATACATACATACATACATACATACATACATTCATTCCATGGACCCATAAGTGTGTCACAAAGATATTAGGATGTGGAACAAGTCATAAATACACAAATATAGAAATTTACAGTGTAAGACACTACAAACATTTTACAAAATGGTACCTTAAATCATCTTTACACATGAAAAATTCATCTACATGGTAAAAGGAGTGTGTGTGTGTGTGTGTGTGTAGGTGTTTTCTTAAGGATTCTTTAAATTTTGCCTTGTCATTCTTGAAGATTGTCACATTATGTGGTAAACTGTTGAAATGTTTATATCAATGTAGACTGTACTTTTTTGAAAACAAATAAGTTGGTATTTGGTCTATGATATTTTTCTTATTTCTTGTAGTCATATTGTGTATAGATGAATTTGTTTGAAACATTTCCTGATTATTGATAATGAAGCTCATTAATTAAAATATATACTGGCATGGAATAAGTAGAATCTCTTAATTATTTAAATAGACTTCTACCTGAGGTTCTTGACTGTGCAACAGTCATAATTCTGATGATTTTCTATTGTAGAGTGAAAATCTTCCCACTGTTGCAAGAGTTACCCCAGAAAATTCTTCTATTTTTTATAATGGAAGGAAAGTATGCACATTAAGTTGGTTTGATATTGTTAATGCTACTGATGTGGACCATTGACCTAACAGCATAACATGCTCCCCTTAACGTAGCAATCATTTGCTCAGTATGGCTCTTCCAATTTATGTGGGATTTTTGTATTAACTATTTCTTCTTTATAACCAGTGTACAATGTAGAATGTAATGAATTCTTTGTAATGAATTTCATTATATTTGTATTATCTAAATTTAGAACTAAATTATTAGCAGTAAACATTTAATCATATGATAGCGAACTAAATTTGACACTGAACAGAAATCTTTGCAATTTCAGCTTAAAAATTATGACTCTAGTATCATCAGCAAATAATATTGTTTTTGATACAGAATTTATGCTGAGGGGAAGTTATTTATATATATTATGAATAATAGAGGCCCTAGAATTGATCTATGGGGAACTCCATGTCTCATTGTACCCCAGTCAAAAATTTTGAGTTGAATTAGGTGATTTTACTTTAACTTTCTGTCTTCTCTTAGTTAAATAGGACCTGAACCAATCTACAGATACCCCTCAAATTCCATAGAAATGTGATTTAGCTAACAACATTTCATGATTTATGCAATCAAATGCCTTTACCAAATCACAGAAAATTCCTCCAACATGCATTTTTTTGTTAATAGATTTGAATACACTATCTGTGAGACTGAATGCAGCAACTTTGTTTCATATCCCTTTCCTAAAACTCTACTGTTCTGTGACCAGTATGTTGTTTGTATGCAGGTGTTGGCTTAGTCTACAGTGCATAGCTTTCTTGAGGACCTTAGAAAAAACCTTTAATAATGATATAGGCCTGTAATTTGTCATACTAGATTTGTTTCCTGTCTTGGAAATTGGTTTTACTACTGCAATTTTAAGATGGTCAGGAAAAATACCTATGTATATCAAGTGATTATAAATGTAGCTTAATGGGTGGCTAATGAGAGATGCACAAGCTTTTAACCTTTAGATGCCTAACATCAACTATAGTGGTCATACCGCACCGCTTACCTCTACATTTGCATTTTATATATTTATTCAACTAGTATAGGTACTGAATATTTTAAACAAGGTATATACTCTCCGTTTTTTTCTCTTCAAAATGCAGTTTGTTTCATAATTCTAATTAATTTTGTTATTAGATTTTGCTATTAATCTACTGTAGTGTTGATTCTTAGCTTCTTTTATAACTTGTCTTAGGATTTTACAGTATTTAATATAATGTGCTTTTGCTTTTGGATAATTGCTGTTCTTAGTGAAGGCATACAGACTTCTGTTGTGTTTGCAAGATATTTTTATTACGTGTGTAATTCAACTTTTCTTGTCTTTCATAGTTATGTATTATCTGGAAACTATCTGGGATGGTGTATAAGAAAGTGCATAGGAATAAGTTTAACATATGATTAGGATCTCTATCTATATAAACAAATTCCCAGGTTTCTTTTTTTAGTAGACTCTGAAAGTTGATGATTGTTTCATTGTCTATTAATCAGGTTCTTTCCTTTAGAGGAAATTCGTTTATTGTTGCATAATATATATTTTTAATTGTGAGAATTTGAGCATTGTGGTCTGATAGGCCACTTATTATGGGAGATGTGGTAGATACATTTATTCTACAGTTATCCACAAATATATTATCAATGGCAGTTGTTTTGAATTCTTGTTGCAAAATTTACTGTATGCGATAGATTGTATGTTGTTTATAATGAGGCTAGTTTTTTTCAGTTGCTTTCAGTAAGATAATCTGTGATTTATGTCTCCACAAATTGAAGAATCTGCTCTAAGTTTATACAGATATTTCAAAGCATCTTATAGATTCATTATAAATCGTTCAAAATCTCCTGTAGGTGGTCTGTATAAGCTTCATATAATTAATTTAGCTGATTTACTCTAGTTCAATGGCACAAATTTTCAAATCCCTTTCTTTACAGTTAAGTGAAATATTAATTTTGCTGAAATACAGGTTTTTACAAACAAAAAACACACATCTCCCTTCTGACAAGTTTGCCAGCAGAAACTTGATCGGGATGGATAGCCTGTCAGTGTGGGAAATAGCAGGTCCTGTGTCTCCGTGTGATGCTCACTGACACATAGTATGTGGGGATTAATGTTATCTGTCTCTAAAGAATTTACTAATTCATCAGTTTTGCTTCTTAGTCCCCTACTATTTTGATGAAAGATTTGTAGTGAATTAGATGAATCTACAGTTCTATCTTGGTTCCTAAACTCTAGGTATTTACATCCAGAATATTTTAAGCACCTTTGTGTTTTTGCTTTTGAGCTAAAAGAGGGGTGCTCTTGCACTGGTAATAACAAGAATACTGCTGCTCTAGGGGCATCGGTTGTTGCATCCATAGAAATTTACAGTGATTTTACAGAGTTTCTAGTGAAAATATGTACTTGATAATAAGACAATGGAACCAATGCTGGCCTATGTCTGTGACTTTCCAAAGAAATATTGGTATATACAGTTAACGCATAATACGGAATTCATGTCCTGCCTGTTTAAACTCAGAGCTATTTTGGAAATTTGGTTAAATTTCTTACCGAGTCTGAACTAAAAATTGTCAGTCAAGCTTGATTTTAATCCCCTTGTCACGAAGATCTCTAAAATTTAGGAACAACTTATTATAAATTGCAAGTTGATAAGAAATTGGGCTTATGTCACATTTTACATTCCGTGCATTACAATTGAATTACTATAATTGAAACCCACGAATGCACACAGTTGTATTAGAGTTGGAGTAATATATAAAACCCACTAACTAACTCCTACATGTTTGGGTCTCATTGGTTCATACAAGCTGTTCCAGCTTACTGTGCCCAGTTCCTTCCGCTATACATCTTATACACCGAAGAGCTCTCAGCAGCTCTTCTACGTGCAAGAGGCCAATACATTAAACAGTTGTTTTAGTACACAACTATTGTACTTCCTGATGATTAGCCAGTAAGTTTTATAATATTGTTGTAAATGTAATACAGTTGTGTGCTTTCGTTGGTTTAAATTATGGTAATTAGATGGGGTTGCGTAAAGATGTATAACGTTTTTAAAAACTTTCTCTTCGTAATATATGTTTTATACAGCACAGTACTACTTGTAACAACTATACAGTGTATGCCCATTATATCTGTAATTCCGAAAGGCTTTATGTTGGAAATTTATGTGTTTGACACTTGATCGCATAGTTTTACTACTGTGTTTTCATTTTGGATATTTACATTTGAATTCGGTTGCGTTATAGATTAGAACTCCACTTATCCGGTGTAATTGGTACTGGGAGCCATACAGAAAATCCAGATAATTGGATTTTTCTTTAAAAATAGACGACATTGGCAGCTTGAACTTCGGCGGTTACCATATACAGCATGTACCTGCATCTAAACCATTCGACCACGCTTAATTTGAAGTTCTAAAAGCCATAACGCTGTACTGTACTTGATCCGATAACCGGTCATTTAATGGAATTTAGTTTTGTAGAATTCTCGACAAATTTACCCGAAGGACCAAGCCGATCCGGATAATCAGCGTACGGATAAGTGAATTTCTACTGTACTTTAAATTACTGTGTGTGGTTAAACGTATTTCCATATTTTGATGTTCTATTGGTGCTAAAACTTTCTCACATTTTAATGTTAGGACGTGGAAGCTAATAAGGAAATTGCGAGAAAGGTAAGTACATGTACGCAGTAACAAAACGAGGAAATATAAGAGTGTGGTTTCATATGTAACGTTTTCTGTATAACACAGGCCTTATGACAACAGAATATTATGTATAGGGGAATGCGATTTTTGCCTTTCACATTTATACATGGTATAAACTTGCGGAATGTATATGGCTAAAAATAGCGAACACTGAAACTAAAATTAACGAAATATGCCTACCGAATTATCTTTTCATAAAAATGGAGGAAAAAAACTTCTAACTTTTTTTTTAATATAAAATTCGTCATATTTTTTCCCGTCACTGCTACTACCAGGGTCAGTTTAAGTTAAATATATCGATGACTGTTAAACTTAACAATTGCCAGTATTAAGCATATTCACAGAGAGTACCATTAATCACAATAGCTTTGGAAATATTTATTGTCGATGGTGCTATATTTTGGCTTAAATAGACACCATCATTAACCTTTTGGCGCCGGAATTATTTTTTTTTAATTTTAGAACATTCTGTATATACTCGTAAAATGTGAATAATACAGGAACCAAATACGTTAGAATTATGAAACAAACTGCATTTTGAAGAGAAAAAAACGGAGAGTATATACCACGCTTAAAATATTCAGTACCTATATTTGTTGAATAAATATATAAAATGCAACTTTAGAGGTTAGCGGTGCGGTACGACTACTATAGTTGACATTAGGCGTCAAAAGGTTAAGCACCAATTAAAATATAAAAGAGCAGAAAATCATAAGGAACAGCTTGTTAAATGTAATAATTAGGATCAATAATTTTCGCTAGGCACAGCGTGATGGGCAACATTGAAGTAGATTTTATACTTAGCCTCTCGCATGTGGCCTTCCGGAGCAAATCCATAAATTGGCTCTTATAAGGAGGTCCCGTTTGGAGCATTTTCTTATCACACAACCGAGCGAGTTTTATCAAGCAATAACGCTTCTAACTTATGTTTGGGAGGTACATACCTAGTTCCAATCTTGGCAAGCACACCGACTGCACTTGCAGACGCCTTTCTTTGGCTTTTATCCGTCCCTTGAGAAAAATGCCGGGATATTATCACATATTAAACCAGGGCCACTTCCTTATATATTGTCCCCAATATATTATTCGCTGATTATACTTGATGCCGTATAATCTGATCACCTGACAATAGAAGGTTAGTAGTTGAAATTTGGCCGTTATTATCCCCTGTTTTGCAAATTATCCTGTGGTTACGGATGCGTACGCCAGGTTTCAGGGCTGGTGAAAACGGTCGGTCATTATTAGGCCTAAATAGTGAAGATGTATCTATGCTATGGTCACTGTTGCAGGTATGATCCATGCCAATAAAACTTTGGGTAGTAGCATAACTAATTATAGAAGCTGTCTATCCGTAAATTTTCATGATCTTGGCATGAATTTTGTTTGAAGTTATAACTGCATATTATGCTTCAATGTGTGTAATATATTGGAAAGTTTATCTCTCGGTATCATAGTTAGGGATGGGAATATTATTCCATGGAAATGTCGATGGGAATTTTACTGGCAAATAAAATACAATTATGCGGCACGATATTATATAGCCGCTGAATTTCACACAATATTCATATATGGGGTATATATATATATATATATATATATATATATATATATATATATATATATATATATATATATTTAAAAATATAGA
>Ga0123354_10006977_pt1 | contig 16884 bp, 12 predicted proteins | sample TergutLab28metaG_2_FD_97872 | JGI IMG/M metagenome (GOLD analysis project Ga0123354, IMG submission 97872) | Labiotermes labralis P4 segment gut microbial communities from Petit-Saut dam, French Guiana - Lab288 P4 | ecosystem: Host-associated > Arthropoda: Insects > Digestive system > Gut ...
TCCCTTGTTTTTTAAAAAAAGTGTGTGGAATTTTTTTGGAGGTTTTGGGGAAGGGCCACCTGCCTCTTAAACCCCCCCCCCCCCGCCCCCCTTCACCATCTTCATCGACGTCACCCCATTGTATTTCATAAATTATCAATACAATGGGAATACAATCCATCACAATTATTTCACAATAAAAACAATAAATCTTCATATAAATAAACAATATGCACAATATTACATATAATTTACAATTAAACTATTACAACTCCAACATGTTTCGACTCTTTTCGGGTCATCTTCAGGTACTGTAAATCAATTATATGTATAAAACATAAAATTTGTGTAAATAAATTAGGCTAAAACTAATTTAGCCTGATTTATTGGGCTGCAGTCTCACAATACTGAGACCCTCCCTTATCACTGCAAGCGGTTGGCAGCGCAACAAAACGTGAAATGTAGAGAGCACGGCTCACCATATCAGATGCAGCACGAACAGAAAGACACCGGGTACCACCAAATCATCGCTGCCGACACTCCACCGCCGTCTGAACACAACAAGACCTGGCATTGTGACACCCTACCACTGCTTCCGTCGCTTGTTTAAACCAGCTGTGCCAACATGGTCTCCTTTGCGCCATGTTCAACATCAACTTCACGGATCAGTTTCCTAAACGTGTTTTCCATTTTAATCTCTCACACATAACACGACCGGCTTTAGCGACAGATTTAGACAACAATGATCACTTCATAACAAACGAGTAATATTTATCACTGCATCATATATCATGGCCACTTTCACAGTTACTTTTGCCAACAATGACACAAAAACATTACATAAACAGCTATTTTGAAGTCCGGTAAAATAACAGTGCCCCAAACATATCGCCGCAATACGGATACTAGCATTCCCATACGACCTTTAGGTAACACATCAAACACCTTTATAAATATTTGTATAAAACACCAAAGAAGCCATAGACACTGTTAACGTTTCTATCCCGAAAGAAAGTAAATGTTTTATCCTATTGCAACCAATTATTTGCCAAATGCATCTCGCCCTGTTTTCCTACTACATATGACAATGTACTAAGACACTTCACATTTGACGTGTCTAAATTAGTATAAGACCTCCTCTTCTGCTGGCCCATGAGGCACTGACTAGCTCTTTGCTTCGTATCTACCCTCCCCTATCTATCTACCGTCGTAATCATTCAGCGGTGCCTGTCGTCTGCACATGCGCCCCGACGCCATTGGAATGTTGTGGTAAACCGGTTGACACAAGGGAACCCATTTGTCGATCATTTCACAGTACATATTGTTACTCAATTCAACTTCGTTCCGCAATGTCTGTCACGCATTGTGTATACCAAACGTTCCTCGCTGTCACTGGCTGACCAAATAAATGCGTCCGAATACATTTCTTAACTTCACAACAGTGGTCTTGTCAGCACTCCCAGACACAGCTCCCTAAGAGACGGATGTACAGTAATGTGTAAAGGTGGAGCTGTTCCTGTCCATGCCACAAAGGCATATAGGGGAAACGGTTGTCCAGACCTTGGCACCAGATACAGGTAAGAGGTCAACCGCACACGCATGCCGCTTTACCACCGGTACATAACCCTGCTATCCATCGAATAAGAGTCTCAATGGGCCTCGGAGGCGGTATGAACGTTTTGAAGAAGAGAAAAATCGCTTGTCCCTGTCGGAATTCGAATCCCGGATCGTCCAGTCCGTGGACTTGTCGCTCTACAGACTAACCTAACCCCGGATTATTATTATTATTATTATTGGCAGCAATGTAAGTCAGATAAGTCGAACATAAAGTTACACACACTGACAAGAGTTAACTGTTTTGATGTACAGTTGTTTCCTTGTACAGGCCCAGCACCTCCTGTGACATTCTGAACTCTGCGTTTTGCCTAAAAGAAGCACATATTTATGGGTTTCGTGCGATTCTAACAACAATCAGCGGCCATGTCGCTGAAAGCTACAATAACTTGCCTTAGAAGGCGGCCACAGTGCTTTCTGTGCGGTAGGTACTGTTAAATGGTACTTGTATAGTAGTGATCGCAGCCCTTATCACTCTAGCGCTGACGTAGTTTCTTATGCAATCATAAATATCACTAGACTGTATACCAACATAAAGCAATACCACTAGGCTACTTGTCACACTCCGACCACAGGCTCGTTGTGTTGACATGAACCGCAGAGGTTGTTAAGTATACGGAGACGAAAATCGGGAAGGTTTTCGAAGGCATTATTTCTTCTGGATGTGACGCTGGGTGAGTGGCTCACGAAGTTACAAAGTGTGATCGAAACGTTTTAGGATAACAATTTCATCGCCCACCCAACTCACCTGAACTCGCCCCCCCCCCCCCCCCCGCTGACTATTTTCTCTTCTCCAAAATCAAATTTGTCTGCGAAGGCAGGCATTTCCAGTCCACAGCAGAAATTCAGGTTGAGGTTACAAGGCAACTGAACAGCGCTCGGAAATATGTCTCTTAGAAGGGGTAAAAAAATGGTATAAATGTGAAAAAAAAGTGCATAAATCTGGAAGGACCGTATTTGAAGAATAACGACAATTTTTGGGTGCTTCCGCAAAATTGCGAAAAGCGACTATTAGCTTCGTCACGTCTGTCTGTCCGGCCGCATGGAACAACTCAGCTCCCAATGAACGGATTTTCATTAAATTTTATATTTGAGTATTTTTCAAAAGTCTGTCCAGAAAATCCAAGTTTCATTAAAATATAACAAGAATAACGGGTACTTTACATAACACCTATGTAATTTATAACAATACTTCGCTCATTTCTTCTTAGAATGAGAAATGACTCCAACGAGAGTTGTGGAGAAAATCAAAACATACATATAATGTTCAGTAATTTTTTTTTTCGAAAATCATGCCAATTATGATCTAATATGGAAAAATAAGGTAGATCCAGACAAGCCACAGACTACAATACATCGCATGCTCATTTCATGCTGGATAAAGGCTAAAAACACAATCGAAATACGTATTAGTTATTGCTTTTTCTATGGAAACAAAGGTTTCGTAAAAGCACGTCAATGTTACACTTACATGTAAATTGCCCATCTTGTTAATATCTGAATTTTATTTCATTTCACTGGGGGGGGGGTTAACTTTTGCCACAAAACTTTTCACACACACCTTGAATGCAAAATAGAAGTGCCTTCATCTTGAAGGGTCAAGAAGCAGTCCACAAATTACTACTACTACTACTACTACTACTACTACTAGTACTTTTTAATTTCTTGATCCTTTAAGAACATGACAGCATGACATTCAAAACATCAGTAACCATGCACCCTAAGACACAGCACCGCCTCCCAAAACAGTAGCATCTTCAGCAACAGCAACATTGCTGTCAGACCCTCAAATTTCACATATTTTTAAAGTTTCATAACCAATAATACAAATACCAGTCTATTAGCTGCTAATACACAACCATCAAAGCTGATAAAGCAGTTGCCTATCTTACTGATGTTTGGCATACACCTGTTAAACACCAGTTTCATTACGAACCAGAAATTTCAAATCCATACAAACTGCACATTCGAGATGCCTAATTCAGTAAGTGACAAGGCCAGGACGTCACAGCAGATGAACCACAGCATCGTCTTGCGCCCCCCATAAACGGTCCCACTGATAATAATGGTGAAGTACAGCCTGCTAGTTGTTATAAGGTACATTTTAGCAGCTATACAAATGTGGCAGGCAGGTGGTTACAACCGACTGGCCTACTAGGTCATGTGTGATAACTGAGTACAAGAATTTTGGTAAAAATCAGAGTCAAGTTATGTGCTGAATGCCCCTGTTCTAAAGGAAAAAAATACATCATGCATACCAAAAGCGCAAACATGCGGTGGCAAAGGAAGACTGTGGAAAACCTCTGTTCCTTTCAGAATTCGAACTGGCCATCTCCTGAGGCGATGCCCTTGGTTACCACACTCTGTGAAAGGACAATATTAAAATAAGTAAGTTTTGTACTATCAAACCCAGTGGTGGTGGGCTGTGGTGTTAATGGTTTCATTAGTGAAGGGAGCATTAAGCCAGTGCACCTATGCTGATGTACTGCAACCTGTTCTTTGCAGAAAACAGCTTGCCCAGTGCTATCATATGTTGCACACCCATTATCTTTGAATATAACACCTTGATAGCACCCATTCTGGAAGTAAGTCACTTGGGAGCATGAACATGGTAGTAACATTCTGTTTGGAACATGACATGAATGGTAATTATCTACAGATAGCACAAAATGGGGGAAATTCATATTACGTTGGCAGCACCCACTGGCCAGGATTAACATTTACTTGAAAGAATCCTGTGATTAAGGTTTATATTTTGTTGAAAACCCAAGCACACAGGACAACAGCCCTTTATATATTGTTTGGACTTTGCAATGTGTGTGAAAAAGGGAAAGCATGACAGGTGGATCACACAAGGAGACAGGAAAAGAGCAGCTTCTGAACTAAATAACAGGAATGATGTCCTGCAATTATTTTCATCTTGCTTCACCATGAATTCCATTTATGTTCCCAGATATTTACATTTTTAACACTTTATTAAGACTGTACAGATTTTGTGCCTATGTCTACATTAATTTCTGGGAAATTTTCACTATTACCTTGCATTACCTAATTTATGTGTGGAATAGGCATGTGTAAGCACTGATATGAGGCCAATTCACAGACAGTTGGTGACAATGTACATGATCTTACATGGGCCAAAACACATTAGGTCTTGAGTAACTGTCAGAAATTCAATAAGACATAGCTGGTACCGTTAACTATATTTCTACAAAAATGCAGAGTATGATAAACCACAATATCAGTTCTGCAACTGGTTCAAATTTAGACTCATCCTGATGGACAAGACAAAGGTTGTTCAACTAAGAGAATTATGTTACATATCATATAATGTTCTCCATTCCTTAATAAATGGAAATGAAGCATGCCCAAACAGGGTCAGCTAGAGCCATAGTGACTTGCAATGTATGCAGCATGTCCTTAAAGTGTGAACAAGTCGGGCATAAAGTGTTTAAAGAATTAAAAAAAATATATCTTTATAGCAGTATATTGGTACCTATATTAAACTATGTCTCCACAGTCACCATGTAATGTAAGGCACTTGTCATGTCATGTGACTAGCTATTGTATGTCTTCATTGAAAATGTCTGCCACCAAGATTTTCAGCCAATCCTGCAAAATATCTTTGGTCTCTCTGTCACTCCTCAGAAGGTGGCTGTCCCCCCACCCACCAAAAAAAATATTTTTGTAAACCAGAAATTGTGAATTGCCTGTTTCCCCAAATTTTTCCATTCACAGTTTCTTTTAAATTATCTGTAACTGAACCCAGGCATCTACTTCATTCTTAATGAAGTAAATTAGTCCTGTCTTGTTTGAGCAGATGACAGCATTTCCTCAAATTCCCTTCGTTCAATGCATCTTCGCCATGCACTTCAACAATCTGCCTGTGAATTTCCAACAGAAACGCATTTTTAGCATTTAAAAATCGCATTACTGACTGCATTTCACAGATAGCAGGATTTTAGATTCATCTTTAATGACTATAATGAATGGGGGGAAAAATTATGACACTGTACTAAGCAATACATGTGCTTCTTTTCTAGTACAGAAGATGACTGGCCTTCACAGGAAGTGCACAATCAGTTCCTACTCTCTGGATGTGTGTCATGCTACAAAGTGCTAAAAGTGAAAAATAAAGGTAAACTTGTCCCTGTAGGTAATTAAGAATGACACTACAGGCCACATCAGGGCATCCACACACATTAACCTTAGCACTTGATGGTGGTGAGTGGTCAGCTTCATATACAGGAGGCTTAGCACATCCCAAAGCTACTGTGGACACTACAAAGAAAAGAAAAATCTCTGCCCCTGCCTAGATTTGACACCAATATCCCAGTCACCCAACTTGCTGCTTAGTCACTACACTGACAGAGCAATGCTACTCATTCACATAATGGTAGAAGAAGAAGAAGAAGAAGAAGAAGAAGAAGAAGAAAACTCAAGTGCATAATAATAATAATAATAATAATACTCCAACAGTCTGGGACAATGAATGATTCTTTATACCATGAAACTGCCAACTGTTAGAGATGATATCTGATACACACAATATTTTGGTAAGTATTGCATATTCTGTGTACTTGTAACTTCATGTGCAATAGCCACCAACAAAACACATTTAACAGGTAAAAAGAAATACCTATTATTTTACATCAGACATTCTCCAGCATGTTTCAGTTGGCCCTCATGGTGGTTCTGTTAGAAGGGAGGCAAGTTGGAGAAAGTATCACATAAAATAAAAGATACCAACATTTACCTGATGAGTGTATTTTGTTGGTGGTTAATAAACATTTTGGTAGGTGCTTCTATTCCCCACTCAGGTCACTGGTTCTGGTGGACTCCTGTGTCATAGCATTCATACCAGGTTTTGTAAAAATCGATAAACATATTCAATAGGAGAAAGAGGAAACAACACAGATAATATGGTGATATTATATGCACATATCAGGTTAGTATCTCACAAATATGGTTATTAGAATTTTATTTATTTAACACCCACATACATGATAATTGCACACTCCACAGTAACAGGATTACAGGCCATATGTTTAAAGCCTGTGGTGTTTTGGGGTTTAACACCATCTAGTCTGGCAGACAGCAAGCAATGTTTCAGAGCCACTTGCTGCCTCCACTATCTGGATGCTGGCCACCATCTACCAGACCACACAGCATTACATCCCAGAAAGCCGAAGTTCTGATACTGAGATGTCAAAACTTACAGAAGTTACTCATTTCCTTGCAGTGTCACAGTTCTCCTTGAACCACTGCACAGTACTGTTAATTGCCTGTTCAAATGGGGTGAACTGGAAATTAGGCACAAAACTCCTCAGTTTAGCATTACTTGCAGTTTTCTTGAACTGGCCATCAGCTTGGGTTGAGTCATAATGAATCTCACCTTCAAATCCAAAAGCTCGAGCAATGGTCTCTGCAACTGTACTTATGGAGACCTCATCCTTTTCATCCACTGTTAAAAAATCAAACTTAAGTTTGCTATATGTACAGCACAAGATACCTGTCTAAGCAGTAAGCAGTGCCATGAAGACTGACATCCCAGGCAGAGCAGTATAAGCTACTCCACTGCACCTGATGCCTACACGACCTGGTATCCAAGACAATGCTACATTACAAACATGTTTAAGAAAGTGGCATCTCACATACAGTTTCACTATCAGTGGATGAGTGAGATCTGGGGACTGTACGAAATGAATTGTGCTAAGGCAGTCTGTAAATAGTAGAAACTGTTATGACATGTAGTTAAATACAGCCTTGAATGCCTCACACACAGGAACATAGTACAAAGCGAACAGAAAGGGTGCAGTTCATATTTAAAGGTCTGCACATTTAGGACAAATACACATCCCATTCAGCCATTCCTCAGAAACTCATCTGCGATAATGTGCCTCGGGTACTTTGAGGATGTCTGAGGAAAGTTGCTGGAAATTATGTGATTACACATACAACTTGGAGAAATCACCGAGGCAAGTATCACAATACAGTCTAGCCACTTCCTACAGGGGAATTGTGACAGCTTTCAGTGGGATGATACGGTGTGTGGTGAAAAAAAGTACATCCAACAGCTCCTTGCATGTGACGACTGTTATACTACTTGCTTTGGGGTCAAGTGCAAAATTTATTTTGTGGTTATCATCATGGTTGCGCAGTTATAAGCATGGTCTGGTAGACAAGAGTTAAGTGTTATCTGATGAGCAGAAGCATGAGGAAGTGTACCATAACCAAGGCACAAGCAAATGATGGGCTGTAGCAGGTATTCCACATACAAAATAAGACACTAAAGCAGAGGGTGAAGATGATTACAGAATGGTATACGTGGTGCACAGAAATGGTAAAAGTAGATAGAGCAGAAGAAATTACAGCCACTTCTGTGCCCACTTGTCAGGAAGGGAACTGACCCACTTCACTGGTTACATCTGGTGAGTCATCCACATAAAATTTCATCATCTGCGAAACCGTCTACTGGATACATATGGTATGCCCCATAAATCCAGTCTCACAGGGAACAGCATTACCATTTTTGTTGCAGGTAGAATAGTACATAACGGCTGATATAAATGACAGGTAAACTGTTCAGGAAAAGCTGGAAATTGTCCTTGTGCATGTCTCTGGCCTTAGCCAATGACAGACAGCTAAAGAATTTTACTACCATCTGCTCAAATGGCTACTTGTGTACCACACCTGCCTACAAACCATGGACCTTACGGAAAATATCCAGGCTGCTACTACAGACATCATACCACAGGTGATGTAGTGTACAGCATCACAGCGACATGAGCGAACAACGGGACAGACATCAATGTGGCCATCTGCTCAACTAGTGCTCTTCCTTATGAAACCAGACTTACGGGACATTGGTATAGAAAATCACTTATTGTCTTGTGTAAAATAGGGTTTATTATGAATCAACAGGTTAGAAATTGGAACTGCCTGATGCCTTTTATTGATAGACTCTTATGTTTAATAAAAAAAAATCTTTTCAATGGTTTTGTTGATGATAGAAGGTCATGGACTGACATTTAATATCAATACACTAGACATTACATATTTACTTCTTAATGTGTGCTGATAAACTCTTGAAGACCTGCCACCACTCAAATTTCATGGACATACATTGACTACCAACTATGCACTGCATTACTAAACTCAGATTTTTGGTCAGCACTTTATGTATGTACTGTGACAGTAAGAGGGTAACAAGAAAAGGGATAAAGGCTTCACACCAACAGGAAGCACAAAAACATACAGATATACCAGTACTACTGACATTTAATTAGATATGCTGAACACTATATGAGACAGGCACCTCACTCACCAGAAAGAATAAGTGGCTCAACACTGGTGTACTCCCGTAGTACCCACAGAAACAATTCTGCAAGATCCATGGAGTAGATAAACTGACGTAACGGACGACCTGTACCAAGAACAGTGAAAACAGTTTTCTCTGGACTCTCAGATGACTTCCCTGGAAAATAACATAAATTACATGCAACAGTTATCACAGGTATACAGAAATCAAACTAGTAGCACCTAAATTATCAGTCTGATCATTCCAGGTATGGAACACTGCAAATCTTCATATATGGGTATGATGTATCAGTAGTATGACAAAAGGGAGCATAAATACATATCAATCACAATTAACTTGTCTCAGAAGGAACAAGGTTGTTATACACATAAAGTGGAGAAAATGAACATAATTTCACATTCATGTCTTGTCTCTAGATTGCAGAACAAAATTATTGTGCATTGACATCTTCCAAATCCTTTCAAAATGTGGAAGTAGAAGATGAGTGAGAGCTGAAAGAGGTAGAAAAAGAAGAGAAATAAGTAAAATGTGGGTTTATAACAACATCAGTTGCCACAGCTATTTGCACCTGCCTACAGGTAACACCATACACATTACATTTACAGGCTGATGGCATAGATACCACTTACAAAAAGTTAAGAGACAACAGTTACACAATATGAAATATGTCAGGCTCTCATAAACATGCTAAAATTTGATTAAAAGACACATGAGTATTTTATTGATGGTGTGTGGCTGGCAAAACCATCAGCATTTGATAGTGTACCTTTAACAATCAACTACAATGTGCTGACACCACAGATATATTAGGTATTTAATAGTTTCAACAACAATGCACATAGTTGGTTTTAGTTTTATGACTATTACCTTCCTCAATAGCATCATGTAGTTTCCTGATAAGGGCAGGGATAACATGACTCGACTGCAGACTGAAGTTATCATGTGGTCCAAATACATTGCATGGGATGATAGCTGTAAAGAGGCAACCATGTTGCTCATGGTATGCTCGATTTGAGATATCAATCAGTCGCTTGGCATAACTGTATCCGAAGTTGGATGGATGTGGAGGACCAAGATGAATCTGCAAATGAAAAGAACAATGTATACGTACTGTGGTACATATTACAATTTCACAGTTAACAGGAAGAAAATATACATCTGGGAAGGTACTCCACCTTCTGGCCATACTGACACTGCATAGAAATAAAACCAAAAACAATGACAGCATTATAGAAAACTATTCATACTAAGTGTATATCATGAGGAAATTGACTTTGTTATCAGTTGCAATGTGTCTTGGTCATGAAAGGCAGATTCACAGTAGACTTGAAGATCAGAGATTACAGGCTTCCATAATGGTGTGGCTGAGCTCTTTGCTCTGCTGGGTTGTTACGCAGTGTCAGCTGGTACTTGTTTACCAAGGTTTCTTGGACTGCTGGACCCCTAAAGATGGGACCAACAGGCGATCATAAAATATTGGTAAACAAGTACCAATCAACACTTCGTAAAAACCCAGACAAGCGAAGACCTCAAGCTTGAAAATGGAGGCAGCACATTCCTCTCAAACAATGGTACCTACCTACCAAACCACATGGTGTCACAGAGCACAGCCTTAATATTCACAGACATCAGAATGTCAATCACAGACACCTAGGACAATAACACATAAGGCAACTAAGAGAACTCTTGAACTACTTACCATATTTTCATCTATGGGATACGTGGTCTTGTCTGGAAAGATGCACGTCGACAAGCATGAAACAACTTTCCGAACACCAGTCTCAAAGCTTGTCTGCAGCACATTGTCATTAATGTGCATGTTCTTACGCTGCAGACAGAAAATACAGTAAGAACATAACTTAACAGTGTGCTTCACTGACAGTTCCAGCAATACTTTATTTTATTTAGCATCATACAGGATGACAGGATGATAAAGTAATGACACAAATCATGGCCATGTTAGACTGGGTGGTTTAAAATCAATACACCTGCAATGGTTATACTCCAGTGTCGAAATAAAGATAATAAACGGAGTGAAACTTACCAGAAAGTCCAGGTTATGTGACATGTTGTGGAATAATCCTCCAACCATGGCAGCTAGGTGAATTACATGTGTGGGACGATACTTGTTAAATAAGGCTTTAGTCTGGTCATGATCACTGCAAGCAAGCAAATTCACCACCATATGCACTCTCCTCCTGTATTCTACCTTCCCATTACTGTAAATTATTTTATAATGAGGCAGGGGCACAAAAATCCCAGCTGCTTGATCACCCAGGCAACTAAATTTTGTATGGTACAGTTATTGTTACATGCAAAAATGTATATCAATTCACACACACTGGACAGATAGCAGTGAGGTTCACAGGTTATTCCAGAACTGTGGATCCTCAGTATGGACCTTGCTGGTTGTTACACTCCTTTTACCAAGAATTTGGATGTAGCACCAACATTTGAGGAAAGTGTGTTAACCCCTGTACTGAGGCCACAGCACAGTCCCACAAATGGCAGTGGGGAGCTTCCAACTCTATCCCTACTGCTCGATTCCACTCCACTCCTGCTACCCTCTGCTTGTCACTCACAATTTAACATCTGGTTATAACTATACACATTCATGCTTACAGAATGGCTACAAAGCTAGAGTAGAAAATTAGGAAGTCTTGAGTTGTTACGCTTGAACTAATCTGCCCAGTTGAATTATGTATGCAACATACCTCAAATCAGCATCTTTGGATCCCACAAAAACCCATTCTTCTTCTTCCTTTTTTTCTCGTTGAACAATAGTCTGGATGGCATGTCCAACAAGTCCAGTCCCACCTGTGACTAGGATCACTTTCTTGTCACCAGACATACTTGAATGTTCAGTTCATCAGAAGCTGTGAAAATAATGTTCAGTATCCACTTAAACCTTTATGCTGCTGAGCTGCAAGTACATGTAAGTGAATAACCACACACAAGTGAAAATATGTATTAGCATGGCAATTGAATATCACTTCCGTTACACGTAGGCATATCAGTCTTCTGAGGTGTGGGCAAATTAAAAATTGCAGATGCTTTGGTACATAATTGCAACATAATATTCCGTAACACATGTAGTGTACCAATAAGAAACATACTGTATGGAAATGTGAGTTACTGCAAATATACAAAAGAATATCTAGAAGCACTTGTGACAGAAATAATGCACATAAAAATAATCACAAACAACAGTACACAGGACAGAAGAAAATGGGAGAGAAACAGTGTAATGTCAAAAAGGAAAAAAAACAACCACTCAAAATACTAATAATAGTACATATATAAATACAAGGACATACACAGAATCCTCAATTTCTCCACCAAATATTGTCCCTACTTGTGAGGTTCCTTGTTAAGGTAATGTAGCCCACTCAGCCACATGCCTACACTCACAACGTAACAGCAGAAAAACAATATGTCAAAAAAATACGGACCCTGTATAACAAAGTATACAAAATAATAATGTGATCATTTAAATGAAAACAACAAGCAGTAACACAAATATTTGAATAGGGCACCAGGCTGGACTTTCCGAATGGTGTGGATATGACGTGGAACTACACTTAAAAATAATGCAGAGTAACATACTACAAAAAATGTGGACAGAACTTCCTTTCTACCTGGGTATGTGCAAAACTACAAAAGGCACCCAGATTAAGCTACTTTCAAAAGTGATGAGATACTGAACACTAATTTGTACAAGACAAAGTATACAGCATAATAATGAACTTATAAAAAACTCAGTACTCTTCTTCTCTACTTATTCCTTGAAACTTCTGCATACTCATAATGCGTCTGAAAAAAACATAATTTGTGAGTTAACACGCCAGTGTCATCACAATACATACCGTCAAATATACTTTCCTGTTTTTGTATAGATATATAATGTAAACCACGTTGTATCAGGGTTGCCAAGGCACAGAAATATAAATGAAGATCATGGTTACCAGCACACATTACAAACCCCGAAACGCATTCCACGAGTCACAGTCGCCAACAGACATATAGGTTAGGGTTTGCTGGTTTATTCTAATGACACAAACTCTAGTTCCGATCGTCAACAAACATTTAAAATAAAAAGGCAGGCAACGGGCTCGTCACTACAATCGTGGTATAATTTCTGTCAATATCGATTGCATTACAAGGGCAAATACCGAGGTACGAGAGATTAAGTGTATCACAATTACAACACAATGATAAGTTGCAGCTTTCGTTTCAGAGATCAGCATTTAGAATAGTTGATAAATGATTAAATAAATGTTTCACATGACGATCTCAATTCCTTACCTTGTATATATAAGCAACTGCAAGTCGTCACCTTTTTATGCGTGCTAAGTGTTACGAGAACGAACTAGCTCAGTATTTACGACCCTGGAATAAGGGTATAATTCTACCTTATGTCCAACGTGAAATAGTGTCAACCAGCAGCCACGTAACATGATTATGAATTTCGTCCTTTTAGTGGTGACGTAAACTGATAATTAAACAGGCATATAGTTCTGCTACAAATTACCTTTCAATACCGATAACGAAGCACAAAACTCGCCACGCGCTGATCCACCACACCTTTTTACACAGTCCACACGCTAACACCACAGTGCGCCCAATCAGCATCGCCAACTGTTGCCTGGAATTGCGAGTTCCATTCCAACGCCAAAGTTGGTTCGATTGCGACTACGCGATGAGCCATGGTTCAAGAACATTAATATTTTGCCATGACAATTGGTTGCTGACGTACCACTGTAATGAAACGCGCAAATGCAGGTGGAAGAAACAGTAACCGTTCTTAGGGCCACTGTAAACGAAAAGCAAATATCTTGGTGTTATAAGCAAAGTATGACGCCGTAAGGCCAACCAAACTTAGTGCCCCATGACTGATTTTCAACTGTCATTTTGCAATTGTCATCAACCAATCACAAATCGAACACATTAAGGCAGAGGGTAGTATACACGTCAATGACTTGCAATTAAATCCTCAGTGTAGTGACCACACACACACACCACCTTCATTGTACAAGTACTGATGGCATTATATCAAAGTATGATACAATTAAGACACATTGATGTGGGGTTGTAGGACCATTGTCTGTGATGGCAAACAATCAAAGAATGTGGTACCCCTACTCATCCCATCAACAAAATGAGCAAGTCATGTTCAGTTCTATCATAGTTCAGTCTAAATTCTGAACACTTCCCTTGCTCTTCACTACCATCCATATTCAGCACTCAGTAACACATTAGCATAGGTGGACATTAGGAAATAACACATTGAATGGACTGAAGTGGCCTTTTATATTGCCTCCATCTTCAGGGAGATTTACCGTATTATTAGTATGCATCTATGAGATTATATGGCATCATTTTACAGAATGCATTGTTCACATAGCTATGGCTATGTGTATGTCAAATAACTACATCATCACAGGTAGCATAAAAGGTACATTTCACATTTAAATAACCAGCACATACCAAAAAGTGGAACACACAAAGAGTATTTGACCATGGTTTGAATAAGCACTTACGAAACGAAAACCAGTTATTCACAACACAAGTGCAATTAATTCACTACTGAATTGAAACTGTAACAGAAACAGGAAGAAGTGGAGAAGTACATTGACAGCCAAAGGAACTGTACATTTCTGCACACAAAACACAATTTCATGTGCTAATGGATGGTCCTGAAGTTAGTTTGGGAGGGGGCAGAATCACTGGAAAATACGAAATTCAACAAAGCTATCACACAATGACTGTACAGAAAATAGTAATAGACTGCAGAAGTAACTCATAACAAAAACATAATTACATGCTAGTGAATGCTTTGATAATGTGCAGGGTGGTAAACAGGTGAGTGTGAAAAGATTTGCAGGGATGAAGTGAAGACATGGGAGAAAAACGGATATGGTACCATATCATCCACCACAAAGTTTGCACCTGGGGTAGAATGCAGGCTTGTGACGAGAGGCCAGCAGCTAACCACCTGATCTCTGGCATAGTCAGACATTTCACATTATTCACACAACTTTTGTTGTACAATATTGTTGTCCTATCCATAATTTATAAACACACAGACACCACTAACAGGAAATAGGAATCTCTGATACCAACAACAACAATAACAACAACAACAACCCACCCACCAACCACCAACCACCACCACCACCACAAATATTATGGAATCAACAAGTGCAAACCCTGACAATACACCAGACATCATAATCAATGATAATGAAATAGAAGTGCGTATGTTAATAGATGCTGCAATTTCAGGAGACAGAAATGTGATCAAGAAAGAAGCTGAGAAGATCCTAAAATATAAGAACCCTACAATAGAAATACAGTTTATCTGGAATGTAAAAACAAAAGTGATACCAGTTATAATAGGGGCAACCGGAATCAACGCAAAGTCATTCATAAAATACCTGAGCAACATATTGTGAAAGCACATAATCAGGGGGGGGGGAAGAGAGAAGAAGAAGAAAGAAAGAAAGAAAAGAAAAGAAAAGAAGCCATACTGTGCACTGCACACATCTTTCAGGAAGTAAAAGAATGTAAATGTACAAAACATGTAACATGGGAAACAACATTACATGTAGCACAAATTTTAAATACAGAATGGCTGCAAAACCATATACCCTAGAAACATGGTTTGTTTCAGGTATACAATTGTAAAAACCCTGCACAAATGTGATAAATAATAATAATAATAATAGGCAATACTTTTATGTGATGATTTAATGTTAACATTAAAGTTATTAAATTATAATAAATTACAATCTGGACGGTACAATAAAATTACCATATTCTACCAGGGTACAATGATGAAACCAATGGCACGGTTCCTACACAGTAAATACGGTAAACAGATGCAAACTGTACTTCTTAATACTATCATTATATTAAATAACATGTGCTAAATTAAATATGAAATTCTCGAAACTCTAAATAAACCACTTCTTCAAAAATATACTATATAAGTATTTTATACTACAAGTAATACTGTGATTTTACATTTCATTCAAAATGTACTTTTTCCTAAAATTTCATGTTTATGGCAGCTACAAGTGTATTGAGATTCTTTATGAACGTTATTCAACTTCAATATTATGAATTCCACATACAGATATACTAAAATTTATATTTTAGTGTATAACAATGGCACATCTCATAAGCTGACAGTGTAACTGACTAGTATCCACTACATAAATTGTATATATAAAGAGCACTGCCATTGTTAGTTTTTATAGTAACATTTAAAACAGACAAACCTGATTTGGCATCCAATCGGAACATAACAATTTTCATTAAACAGGCCCATTAATGTGACAGTATTCTACTGTCATTTATGGGCAAATACAACTATGATGTGACTCCAAGAAAGATCAGCTATGAGTCATTATAATCTACAGAGCTTTGCTTGCCATGTAGAAAGCTACAATGCATTATAATCTCAGAACATCTGACTCACATAAAATAACACATCATGATATACAATTATTGTGTCTATATGTTGAAATATAATGCAACTGTAAAATACAACAGCCAACTGCTTGTGGTGTACAGTGTTTTTCTTTCTGGAACAAAGACACAAACACTTTCCAAGACCAACCTAAATAGACCTTAATTCCATAATATCATCACAGCATTATATTCTGCATTGAAGCAATTATCTTCTTCCTTAGTAATAACAAAATAGTACATCATTAAGGCCAAGGTCTCTGACAGATAGTTGACATCCCTGCTTCATTTGCCAGCACAGTACCTCAAAATAGGCCATGACTGTTTCCTTTCATATTCTATCCAATTAATTATTTGCTGATACCCATACCATTCTATGCTACGCAATCTTAGCTACTGTAATCATCATTAACCATAAAACAACCTATATATGCATATGTAAAAAAAAAAAAAAAACACACACAAAACAAAAAAAAAAAAAAAAAAAAAAAAAAAAA
>Ga0123354_10006979_pt1 | contig 16883 bp, 13 predicted proteins | sample TergutLab28metaG_2_FD_97872 | JGI IMG/M metagenome (GOLD analysis project Ga0123354, IMG submission 97872) | Labiotermes labralis P4 segment gut microbial communities from Petit-Saut dam, French Guiana - Lab288 P4 | ecosystem: Host-associated > Arthropoda: Insects > Digestive system > Gut ...
GAAAACCGTGTGAATCTTCCGAATGGTTTCCACCTGGCTGTTGCCCAGTTTCTGGCAAAATTTGATGCAGTAGCGCTGCTCCAATCGTTCCGTCATTTTCCTTGCAATGAAAAATCGACGCGACCACTACACACTACCTCACTCAAATGCTGCTTGCCAGCAACTGACGCTATCGACAGGCGGGAAAAAATTCACACTTGCGCACTAAGGTTCAACGTCGGCTCATGCAAGCGCGCTAGATTATAATCCATCAGGTGTTCACATAAAAAAATACGGTCGGATACTTTTCTAACAGACCTCGTATAGCACAAAATGTAATCTAATGTAGCACAGGTTTTTGTAGCACTGTAATTTACTGAGTTATATTTGGTGGTTTTATGTTTATTGTGATTAGTCTACTTCTGGCAGTTGAGAAACATCTGTCTTTATGACAGGGATCAGAAGAATTAGCGATAGACATGAAACCTAACAGTAAAATTCCTTAATCTGGCATCTGATAATCTAGCATTTCTGATAGTGTGTCAGTTGACAAAAGTAGTCCTAAGGTCAAAAGGTCTGGTGTGCTTACTGATTCTGTGATTATTTCTTGGGTTATCTGGACGGTACTAATTGAGACCATAGAGCTATTATAATGGCTTAAGAAGATCCAAAGATGAGTAAACAAGCTACTGCTGGCATGAGGAAACTTGAGATTATTCAGGGATTGAAAGGGACAAAAACAGAAGAGAGGTTATAACTTAATACAGCATTGGATCATCAACTCTTTATGATGTAAAGAAATGGAAGGACCAGTAATGATTGTTTATGGCATCAAGTGAAAGTGTGAAAGCATTTTAAAATGAGACACTTTGAAAGCGCCTAAATTAGCGCAGTAGGACAGAGTGTTATAAAGTGGTATACAGCACTACATTCTGAAGGAAAACGCATGACTGGGCCTGTGATAATTGAAAAACCTAAATATTGCAGTGGTTAAATTAAAATAACTCGCAATTGCACACTCTCGAGGGCAGTAACAAAAAATAGCCTACAAGAACTTAGGTTGGTATGGATACTGTCTAATAATCCAGTACCTATCAGGCCATGTGGGTGCTGGTTTAAAGGAATTGTCCTGTAAATAATTTTAGATATGTGTTGTGTTTCCCTCCCTCCTGTTTCTGGCTAATTATTGTTTCAAGTACCATGGCAACATTGTAACACATTGGCAGCTGCCATTCACAGATCTTCTGAATTAGTCTGTAACAAAGTGCAGGGCATCACACTTCCAGGAAATTTAAAGCAGGTCAAGGATAGAAACCTGTCATAAAAATCATCATCATCGGTTCTACAGCCCTGGATGGGCCTTGGCCTTCTCAAACAAATGTCGCCGCAACTTCTATGCTAGGCAGCTGACAGTCAGTTTCTACAAACCAGTTTCCTTGCGTCTTCCTCTACCCCATCAATCCATCCTGATTTTGGTCACCCATATCGTCATTGACCTCCAGGGTTTGTCCATGATATCTTTTTAGGTAATTCAGTTTCATCCATTTGCACAACATGGCCACCCACCTCAGTCTGCTGTATTTTATTATATTAATTATATTTGGTTCATTGTAAAGCTCTTCTAATTCTCTACTGCTTCTCTTCTGCCACTGCCCTCTCTTGCATATTGGACCATATATTCTGCGAAGGGTTTTCATTTCAAAGATACTCCTTTTCCCTTCATCATTTTTTGTCTTAGTCCATGTTTCTGCGTTTATGTAAGTAACCGTCTCACGGGTGTTTTAAATATAAGAATTTTTTCTTCCTGGAAAGTAGCTGTGACTTAAGATGACTTTTAGTTCAAAATATGATCTATTAGAGGCTATAAGGCAGTTTGTGATTCATTCTGAGACATTATTATTGCCAGTCACCAATGAACCAAGGTAAGTAAAGCTATCAACTCTTTCAAAATTGTATCTTCTTATTTCAATAGCATGGGGTTAGCTGCAGTTATGGGTGTTAGCTGCTACCACATATTTAGTTTTGCCTTTGTTGACAACTAATCCCACTTCCTTACTTGCCTCTTCCAGTAAATGAAATGCTTCTTTCATGGATGTTAAAGAACTGCCTCTGATAACTACTGTATGTCGACAGCATAGGCCATAAGTTGGACCAACTTGTAGTGTTTGGTGCCTCTTGTTTGTATGCCTTATTTTTTAATTGCATATTCTGATGTTATATTAAAAAGAAAACATGCCAGTGTGCCTGCTTGTTGAACGCCCTTGTCTATTATGAAAGGTGCTGAAAGCTTCAGCAGAATTTTGATGTGGCTGTGCATGTTAGACATTGTCATTTTGATCAACCTGCTAAATTCTCTGGAATATTTAGTTCATTCATGGCTTCATACATTCGCTGTCTATCATTGCTGTCATACACACTTTTGAAGTCAATAAAAGGTAGGTGGATGGAGATTCTAAATTCTTTCATCATTTCCAAACTTTGTTGCAATACAAAATCTGATTTATTGTAAATTTTCTTGGGCAAAACCCCGCCTGGTAACGTCCAAGTTTGCTCTCTCCATAAGGAAGGAGCCTTGTGTACAAGCTCTTAGAATATGCCTTATATGTTACATTTAACAGAGTGTTGCTTCTATAGTTAGCACATTCCAATGGTCACCTTTTTTTTATGCAGTGGACATATAATTCCTTTAAGCCACTCTTTTGGGATTTTTTAGTAATCCACATTGATGAAGCTATATGATTTAGCTGTTGCTTTAGTCTATCACCACAAAACTTTAGTAATTCAGATGGAATATTATCTGTCCCAGGAGCTTTATTGTTTTTTAAATTCTTAAGTGCTGTTTCATTTCCTTGGTAGTGGGGGTATCTGTTGTGTCCTGTGTCTTTCCGTATGATATTTGATTACTGCTTATAGTAGTAAAAGTTACACAAGCATCGTTCTTACTTCTATTTAACCATTTGTCGAAGTGTCTTACCCATGTGTCGAGTATCTCCTGTTCATTACTTATTAATGATCCATCCTCCTTCCTACATATATTAGCTCTTGGCTTGAATTGCTTTCTTGCTACGTTAATTTCCTTGTAAAATTTTCTGCATTCATGTTGTTTCTTTAGCAATTCCATATGCTCTAATTCCATGTTCATCCATTCTTTTTTCCTTTTGTGTATTTTTTCTCTTCTTCTTGTACTCTTCTTTTAAGGTTCTGGTGTACCATGTCCTCATTGCATCTTCTTTTATGCTTTGTTTTTGTCTTTTCTGGCAACCTGGCATTCAACATCAACCATATTCCCCAGCTGGTTCAATGATACCCAGCACCTCTTCAGCCATGGAATTAATGGCTGTTTTACATCTCTCCCACAATTTTTCTCTATTACTCTGTTCAGTGAGTGTAATATGACTTAGCTCTTCTTCTATTTGTAGCCTCTGTTGTTCTGTTGCTTCAAAAGATGTCAATTTAGATACATTGTACTTAACTGTTTCTAGTGCCAGTTACTTTATTAACATTTGATATTCGGGCTCTTAGATGGGCAATAACCAAATAGTGGTCAGAATCAATATTGGCACCTCGATATGACCTGACATCCATTAGGTTACATTTATGCCGTCAATTAAAAGGTGATATATGTGATTGAATCTTACACCATCAGGTGACCTCCGTGTACTGTTATGGATATTGTTATGTGGGTAGAATGTTGATCCTATGATCATGTCTCGCGATACTGCAAACTGTATCAGCCAGGATCCATTGTCATTCATGAGAATATGAAGACTGTATTTGTCAGTTGTGGAAAAATTGACAGTTTTTGTAGCCACCTGACCATTAAAGTTGCCTAGAACAATTTTTGTGTCATTTTTTGGGCTTATATTGTGGGATTTTTCTAGGGCCTCAAAAAACCTGTCTTTTCCTTCATCATCAGATGTCTCTGTGGGTACATGGCCATTAACTATACTGTAATTTAAACATTTTCCCCTCATTCTCAAAGTGCAAATTGTAGGGGTAATAGGTTTAAAATCCATAATTAAGGGGTTGATTCTTTTAGAAACTAGAAACCTGGTACCCAATATATGATCGTTGTTGTCACAACTATAGAAGAGGGTGCAGTCTTGTTTTGCAGGATTCTGCTGCCATTCCATCGTATCTCTTGAAGGGCTACCTTTTCTGCTTTATAAGCTCTAAGCTGATTTATAAGCATCTGTAACACTCCTATTCTATACAGTAAGCAGACCTTTCAGGTGCCAATGTTTAGTTTTTATTTGTCCCATGCCCTTAGCCACAGACCTCTGTGTATTGCTACGTGTTGTTGCCAAGATATCAGTCCAGCTTCGATTCCTGAGGTTTCGTAACAGTTTTCTTTTACAGTGTGGGTTTGTTAGCTTCATTCCCAGCCCCCAACCTGGAGGTCCAGGGTATCCTTGTCTGAGTCATCACCCTTGATCTGTCTGGCATGGGAGGCCCTACCAGTAGCATACACTACCGCCAGCATACCTTTCGAGATCACATAACCACACGAGCCCCACCACTGTGCCAAAGTAGAGATGTCTTCGGGAGGTTTCATAAAAATAGTAATTGTTTTTGTCACCAGAGGTTTCCATTTTATGTGCTATGTGTTGGATGCTGTGTATTCAGTCATAGAGTTCACCTTGTTTGCACTGTCATATGTTAAAGCAGCAATAGTAGGTAGGAATTTTAAGTGTGCCAAACATGCAGAAATGTAGTTTATATAGAAGGGTTCAAAATATTACACCTTTGATTACAACAGTATACAATGTCCAGCAAATATATTCCCATGACAATACTGAATTTTTTAGATTTGAGGCTTCACGCCTTGTGTGCTTGATGTCTTCACTCCTCTATGATAGCGTAGGTTGATAGTTGCTTACCAATGTACACAGCATAACATCCCAGAAGAGTGAAGACCTAGGTAGCAAATTTGTTTTATTTTTAATTTCACATTTAAAATTATTTGGAATGTTTATTAAATTTTCCTTCACTATTGTCATCATATGTTGGTAAAATGCTGTTTTCATCTTTTTACTGACAAAATTATTTCACAGGCCACACACTCAGAAGAAGAAAATAAACTGTCAATGTGGACCATGATGCCTCCAGCTGTTGTGTATAATGGCCTATTCTCAAGAAATGCTTGCTTTTTGGCAAGAGTGTGTGATTTGTTATTGAAATATGATACTTCTCGGTATCCAAGAATCAGAGAATTGGGTCTTAGAACAAAGTTCAAGAAGGAAGTGATTTGCCAACAACTGTATATAGCAGATTTCATGAACTCCCTGTGGAATCAAAATGTAAGCATTTTGACACAAGAAGTAGATTATCCATGCAAACAAATAAAAGGTATTTACCTGGATTTTTCGGTAAAAAAAAAACTGTCTTCTGGATTGTGATTTCTTGTAGTCCACAGCAAATGTAGGTACCAGTATTTTTGAGAAAATTGTTACCTCCATCTTCAAAGCAGGAATTATTTTTCTGCTGCAAGATGGAAGCAGCTAGTTTCTCCAGAATTTCAGGGACCTTATGTGAAGGGCATAAAATCCCAGAAGAGAACCTCAGATCTTACCTGGATTTGAGCATATGCATCTTTCTGGCACGTAAGTATATAGCAAACCCTTGCTCTTCTAGGGGTTACATACTTGAAAGATTCCATGAATGGTGAAACTGTGGTGCATGAAGCAAAGATGTGGAAAAAATGGGACAAGAGGGACTAGAGACATGAAACATGATAATATGTTAATTAATGATTAACAAACATAGAAACTTTTGTGTTTATGTTTCTGGTTGAAAGTTGTCAGAGTGTTTGAACAATGTAGAGCCACAGCAGAGGTGGAGACAGAAGACTTAGTGAAAAAAAGAGTGATAATTGATTGCTGTGTCTTCCTTGTGTGGTTTCTTTCAGCCATACACACAAGGTGTTTTCCATCGTTTTATGGAAGGGGTCAAATCAGGTTATACATGAAGTGTTCACATTTGTAAGAACACTGGCCAGAGTTCTTCCCCTGGTCCTGTCTCCACATTCTTTGATGAAGTGAATTGTCTGCAGTTTATGTGCACTATAATGATATGTGACTCTAGTAAGGCTCATTTCCCTGTCCAGCATATTTGATACCTCCATTTTCTCTAACAGAGACATCACTTTCCTTTTCTTCTACCCTTATGCTCTTCATCAGCATGTACCCCACTTTTTCCAGACGTAAGTAAAACTTAAGGTCAACAGGAAGCTCAAAAATGTTTGAAAGTAAAATCAAAGTACATTTGGTAGTACATACTTTCAACAAGTTACTGATGGAGGCATGCAGGGAGATGGGACTTTCATGTATTGCTTCATGGGCCTGTGTGTGACATTAATTGGTGGGAGACATACCCTGCAATGCACAAGGGCTGCCACAATTATTCATCCATGAATAAAAAACTTGTGATCAAGGAATTTGTGATTGAGTTTGGGGATACGAGTAAAACATCCACACAAATTACACTGTATGATATGGATAATTTATTATATACAGTTCTTAATATTTTTAGATTCAATTTATATTAACTGTGTAAATCAATTTTGTGACTTTTGTTTTCCTAACATTAGTGATGTTCGTGAAAACCTATCATGCTAGCGCCAGTGGACACTACAGTTTGAATTGTAGGCACAAATTCCTTCCCATTTAATTTATTATGAACTCTTCCAAATCCCTGAACACTAACAAATCTGTGACTGCATTACCCATTTGACGCAGGAATGCGTCTGGCAGCTTCACAGACCTGTTATGTTTTGACCGGTTATATCATCTTCCTCAGCTTGCATACATCTCCTCATCACCCAGGGTTAATGAAATCAAACACCAGTATCCTCAAAGAAATGTGCAGTCTTCCATCAGACTAGATATGAGTACATATGTACATATATATATATATATCAACAGTTCAGTATTTCACAAGCTGGAACTCTGTTAATATAGTTGTCTTCATATTGTTTCTTTATCATATTTTGATTCTTTTATGTCTGACAAGCACAAAACTTTGTGCATGTCGAAGGAAATGTTATGCTGTGTTTATCTGAATAGAAGATAAGGCAGGAAGTTTTTCCTAATTCATTGACTGAAAAAGGAGAAACACTTTATATTGCACAGAAAGTTGAACATCATTCTGTGAATACTTTGTATCTGCCTGAGCTATTTGAATAAAAAAATTACATGGAAGCTATAATACTTATACACAGAATTTTATACTTATTATTTCATAAGACAGCACACTTCAAGAAACATTATAAAAGATGCTCTTCTAAGGGTAGGAAGAATCCCAGTTTTAAATCCTTTCAACAGTTTTGTAACAGAGACACTGAAAACTCTGTCTTCTAATCTAAACAGTTATCCAGTAATTGTACCAGGAAGCATGACCACTCAGTTACAGGTTTCATGTGGTAATTAACAGACCAGTTTGGATAATGGCTGCTTCTGGGAACTAACTGCTAATGTTAGCAAGAACCATAAGAAGACCATTTGAAGAACTGGTCAGTTGTGTATTGAGGCTGGAATGACATTGCACCAGCATCTGTTACCAGAGGGCTTAAAATTAAAACATCCTATGTTTTAATTGCAAGGGTTGAAACAGATGATGATGATGATGACTGTTGGGTATAAATATGTGAATCTGATGTGTATGTATTATGTATGTATGTGATTTTGTGTGATGTTATTTTTGAATAGCTGTATTGGGTGGGTTTATTGTTAGTTTATATCTTATTCGTTAGTATTGTCAAGATATATGTATTTTTTACAGTGCTTTGATGGAAAAGAAAGTGGCTACATATTCAGAGGCATGCCAGAATCTCATATCAAGTCACTTTTCTTTTATACTGTACCAAATGAAGCACTGGCTTTAAGAAACCACTTTGCCATGATGCCATTTATATTTCTGATGCAAAAGGATTGCCCTGCTCTTCAGGGTGTGGAATTTGATCAAGATGTAAGTCCACTCAAAAGTATTGTTTGGCTTTGAAATAAGTGTTACAGGACAGCTTTCTTCAAAAACAGCTTATCTACTAAAAACTAATAGAAGTTAAACAATAATCATCATTAGAGATCTGTAAATTTTGTTTCATAGATTCTTCAGTATGGACAGTATTTACTAAAATGTAAGGAAATATGGAAAACAACTTTTGGTTTAAAACTGTTTAACTTTGCAGCAAAAGATTTGTTTATGGAACACAGAACTAATGAGTCACAGTAAATAGCAAAGAATACATATGAAATGTGCCTTTCGGCTATATCCCTGGTAATCCAATTTAGAGCAGAACTCAGACACCATTATTTTCTGGACTGAACATGTAAACTGCTAGGAGGTAGACAATATGTTGTTTGTCAAAATAAAACCTGTTTTTTTGTTTTGTTTCAGGATATGATGGTAATCTGCAACAACTATTTTCCAGAAATATATAATTTAATCGCCCGTGAATCTGAATAAGATATGTTACGCATGTAGTACACAGGATGATTGTTGAGCATTGGTTTTGTAGATCTGATCTCTATATAGCAGATATTGTTTACACTTCAGGTTCCAAAGGGCTGACAGAACTGCATTCCAAAACATTATGACATTTAGAGCTAGTTTATGGATTTATAACTTTGGTACTGCACAAAAACTCTGGGAGTATGTAATCAAACTCTTGTATTCATGGGCACTTTGTTAATGTATAAGCATAACATCTAACAAAATGTGATTGAGGAGACATATAATGACACTTTATAGTATCTGCATTGAAGCAGTTAGGGTTTATTGCAAATGCATTGTAATGATATAAAGTAAAATAAATTATTTGTGTATTTTGCTAATACAGTTGTGAACTAATTTATTCTTCTTTTAACCTCTGATGGAAGAAAGGGACATTGTCCCATTAAATGTAACCCCTTTCATGGGAAAGGGACAACACCCCCACAGCAGGCATTTCAATTGGATGCTCCAGCCAGCTGCAGAAATTCGGCATTTAAAAGACAATATGCTTAGGGTTAATATGTGTTACACTTTCCATTATAACCATATTATTAGTGGGAATACAATGGAACACAACCAGACAGGTTGACTCTTGAAGTCTGACTTGTATTTCATAGATATCACTTTCATAGTTGGGTAAGTCTGTGGATATAAATACCCCACACCCTGATTTTGGTCATTCTGCATGGGTCTTAATGGTAACTTTATACTTATGGTGACCATAAGGCCAAAGGTGGCGAAAGAGTGACACCTCTTTGCCTTTGTCTTCCTGTTCTTTAGCTGTCAAGGTCTGGCTTGTTACCATAAAAGGGAAAACAGTTTAGGAAGTCATGGTCCCTTTATTCAAAATTAGAAATAATTGAAGCTCAAGTGGTGATTGTTCTAACAGTGCTAGGGCTCTGTTCATCTCACAGATGTGAATGGCTTGCGATTATCTCTGAAACATTCTTGTCTTCTCTTTTGGATAACTATTAAGGAGTGCTGACATGCATATTAAAACTGGCCATCAATCAAGAAGTGGAATATGTCACACTCTCGACTGACTGATTAGAGATAATTATTTTTAAACAAACTGGTAACCATCATCACAGAAGCAACACAACCTTCAGCATAGTGGCTGTACTTCATGTGTAACTCAAGTCCTCGACAGGTTGGAAGCAAGACAGGATGCAGATCTGCATTGTTCTGGTCCTCAGCTTTGAACTAGAAGTAATCATTACTAAATGTGATGAAGTGACTCTACCTACAAGGCAGTTACAGAACTGAACTGAAATTTAACAAAATGCAAGGAAGTGTGAAGAATGTTTGTATGCATGTATATGTATGTGTATTTATTTGAATTTATTGCCAGCCATTGTTGTCATAAAGGATGTAAAGATTTGTACTTGTTGACTTTGAACCTGGCAAGCTGCAAATTTTTAACTGGCACCTTAAAAATTACTGCAGTAAAGAGATTCATTCTGTATCCTGTACACATTATGCTCCATATATTGTCATGACCATTGACAGTATACCCATATCTCCTGGGAAAACCTTTTGATCCAATTTCCCCTCAGCAAGGCTCCTCAGATCTTCATTGAGCTGTATTGAGTGTATAAATATGACTAGGGCATGAATGTAGTGTGTTATATAGTCTTGTAACAAGTAATTGGATAATGACATTGAAGAAACAGAAAGCTTGTGACAAAGGCAGAATTTTTAATGACTGGAGCAGCATTTCTGAATTGAAAGAACATAGTATTAGGCACAATTTCAAGAGACAGCATGAGGGAAAAGGTGAGATTTAACTTGTGAACTTGGGAAAAATAAAATCAGCCAGTTTAAGGCTCTTTTGATTGGTCAGCACAACATGTGTAAGGAACAAACTAATTATGAATTCATTGTTTGTGCTAGTTATGTAGTGGCAGAAATAACTGCAAGAGAAGGAGGACCCTATACAGAATGAAATTTTGAAGTGTTGTTTGTTAGCTGTATCTGAAGAAGTATGTCCAGATAAGGGCCTAATATTTCAAGACATCACCCTCTGCTCAAAGGAATATAAAAGTACTGGGGACAAATTTATTGGAACAACTGCATTTGCAGGCAGTCATTTTATTGTTAGGAACTTACAGTGGATGAAAATAATAACACCTTTGACACTGTATATTTGATATATTCGTGAACAGTGCTAGTTAATACAGCTTGCAAGACCTGAAACTGGTGAAGATTTATTCTTGAAAGGAAACACTTGCCCCTGGAATCTGGGAAAAATAGACAAGTATGACAACTAATGGAGGCAGGAATATGTATGGCTGTAAGACCAGTGTATTGGGATGAATCTGTAGGAAAGTTACACATAAGCTCTGACACACTGGTGTTGTTTCATTATGTAATTTATCATGAGGCACTAAGCCACAAGCCTTTTATTTGTAGTTGAAAGAATTAGGGACACTGATTTTAACAGTGGTATACATTCAAATTAATAGTTTGAACCACTGGTGCCAGTTCCTTGGCAGAATTTACATTGAAATATTACAATATTGTTTACCACTTAGCAGTGAGATGGCTCAGTAGAACTGTAGTGTTAAGTTTTTTTTTTTATTTGTGAACTTCAGTAACATTTTCTTGGCAGAAAAGGGCAAATTGTATCACAATTATCTGATGTGAAACGGGTTGCGGACAGAACAACTTATCTTATTGAACTTGATAAAAACTACAACGAAAAAATTGATTACTAGATGACATGTTTTCTGATATAAGGACCTTTGACATGAAACTAAGGCTGCTGTACAAACATAACAGCAAAAAGATCTTAGTCACTGTCCAAATTGCAAAACTTGTTTTCATATCTTCCACTTCACCAGGTGATTTGCAGACATTCCAGGGCAAGTTCGTTGGCATCATTCAACAGTTTCACAGTGCATTTTCTTCAAGGTTTGAAGATTTTCATAAAAGGACATGTGAAATCTGGAGGTTTTGAATTCCTTTTGCAATTGGCATTGATCACTTTCCAGTACAGATCAAATGGAGATAAATGACACCAAAAGATGTTTCACCTAAGATTAATACACAGCAGGTTTACAGGTGCCTCACTAAAAATTTGAGTGCCGTGAAATCTACGAAGAAAATACTGCCAGCACTTGGCAGCACTGCATCCACAAACAAGCATTTTCAGTCATGAACTTTCAAAAACACTAATTTTGTTCCCAGCTTACTGATGAACACTTTCATGCTGCATTACACAAAATCCTCCAAGTCTGAAAGCAGATATTAACGAGTAAACACCCAACCTCAAATATCCCGCTAAAGACTGTAATGACTTTGAAAGCATCTCTGTGCTTTGAACTGAGGTTAAAATTTAATAGAAGAGTACATTTGATATAAATAAGTGTAGAACTATCTTACAATGTTACGTGTCAGATTGTATTTCTTGCTCAATCATACACATTAAAATGCAAAAATATATTCAGTTCCTGGGGAAAACATTCAACTGACTTTAAAATCTCCTTGACCAGAGTCCAGCCAGGCCAAAACATGTTGAGTGTTTTACCAACAACTGTTTTTTTTTTTAATTTGTATGAAGTGTAGAACATTTGCATCTATGAATAAATGCACACGTGTACGCCCTTCTCACTTCATTCTCACAAAGCTAATATTTATCTTATCAAAGTATCTTACACAAGCAGCTGGCAGGTGCCAAACATTTGCCAAGACCTGCTACAGAAAAACCAACATTTTGGAGGTGCTTCTTCCACTGTTCAGGGTAGGTCTTTATGGTTTGAAACTGTGTTAGTTTTATTTATTTATTTACTATTCACCTTCCTTTAATACATTACAAGGTACAAGACCAACTGGATGTGGAAGTAGTCAAGATACATTAGATAGTTACAATAAAATTATTACTTAATTCTTATTCAAAATACATAAAAATATCATAATTATATGTTACAATGAATTAAAACTTAAGTTCACAGTCATAATTCAAATAATTCAGTACATAACTATCTATGCTTGTACATGGACAAGTACTGGTTTAAAATCTCTTTGGTTTACAAGTATTGTAGAACTCGTCTATCGAGTAGTGTGTTGTCTTTAACAGGAATTTTTTTAGGAGTGACCTGAATCTGACAGGATTATGAGATTCATTTTTTAAGGTGGGAGGAAGAGTATTAAACATCTTTATCCCCATATTGTAGGGTCCTAATTGGTAATTGTTCTGTTTTCTGTCTTTTGTACTTTGTTATGTTGGATAAGACTGAAATATTGATGTCAGCTTCCCAAAGAGACTCAAAAAAATTGCTGATGATTGTGACTTATGCCACTGTTTTATTGGAACAGAAGTTCAGGTTCACAAAAACAATTTTTCAGGAGGGCAAGTATTTTCAGCATGTCTTTGATCTTTCATCAAGCAGCACTTTTAAACAGCTTGGTTATGTTAGTTACCATGATGCAGGAGACAGATTTTAAGTTCTCACAACTAGGTGATTAATGACAATGCCTTCTGCGTTGTGGTGCCATCTCCATATTTTAAGTAGAAGATAGATACAGTAAGTCTCCAAAACAATGGTGTAATTTAGTTCAGTTTATCTTAATGCAAGCCATCCCATTCACTACCACATAAATTAAACTTATTCTGTAGAACAAAAAACAGGTTTATTTAAAATCAGGTCACGTGCTTACAAGTATATTACATGTTTCGGCCCTTTCTCAGGCCATCATCAGGCATCTTGATACAAAAACCTTATAAAGGAACATATAATAAGTTAAAACATGCTACATGTTTCGGCCCTTTCTCAGGCCATCATCAGGCATCTTGATACAAAAACCTTATAAAGGAACATATAAGTTAAAACATGCTACATGTTTCGGCCCTTTCTCAGGCCATCATAAGGCTTGTCCATACAATCATTATATCATCCATTATAAAATGTTTGTATTGACATGCCTGATGATGGCCTGAGAAAGGTCCAAATCAGGTAGTATACATGTAAAGGCATAACTTGATTTCAATAAGAATGGGTTGTATTTGACGGAATAAGTGTAGTTTATTAGTTTAGTTTAGTTTGGTCCATCATCCACTTACACATGTGACATTGGACATGTGAATTTTCAGTTTACAATTCATATATTACAAACAACAACTTACAATACATATATTGACATCAAACCATTATAATGTAATAAATGGCAATACAAAATTTAAGCAAGTGGACATGACAATTTCTGAATTTTGCATACTATTATGGTATAGTTCGCGTGCGGACTAAGGCCACAGAGTTCAGTTTTTTTTTATTATAATCCAAATGCGATCATGACATATATTTGTCCACTGAATAAAATGCATGTTGTAACAGAAAGAATCTGCTCTCCCTGTTAAAAGATTTATTCTTGTCCAACTTTTAAATGTGATCTGGCATGTTGTTATACAGTCTAATTCCCATACACGTATTCCCTACACTTTGCTTATTACAGAATGGAACATGTAGAATGCATTTTTTATTATTATAGTTATGAAATTTTACATTTTGCACCACAGATTTTTTGTGGTCTGTAATGTAATATCACATTTCAAATATGTATATACAAACTACAGGTAGTATATTGAAATCCTGAAATACCTGCCTTCTTGACGTATGTTTACTAATACCACTGTGACTTGTGTGTGTGTGTCTATGTATACACACACACACACACACACACACACACATTTGTAATTTATATGTGCTGTTACTTTTGTTATCCCCACCCCAAAAAATTATACCATACATTAGAAGTGTGTGAAAATTTGTGTAATAAATGCTTATCATATGAGGGTTCATTACTTCCTATGAAGATTTGATAATGTAGCATAAGTTACTTGATTTTGGGCTTCAGGACCTTACCTGGACATTCCAGTTCAGGTTTTCTGTAACTTTTGTGCCTAAAAATTTTAATTCTGAACGACAGTGTCCATATTTTCGAAAGTGACTTGCAGTTTTAAAGGATTTCTGATTTTTTTTTTGTGTTTATCATATTTTTTTAAAACCATGTTTGTAACTCTTTAATATGGTGAAGAGCACTTTCTTCTTTTTCAGGGATCAATAAATTGGTATCATGTGAAAATAAGACCAACTTTGCCCCTTGAATATTTCAAAATTATTTATATACAGTAAAAGCAAAAATGGTCCAAAAATTGAGCCTTGTTGTGCTTCAGCTTTCATTTCCTTTCAAGAAGAAATAGGACTACACTTATTCTGAACAGAATTTTGATGATCGCTATGGTTTATTTCCACAAACTGTTTTCAGTGTTTGTATTATACAATGAATATTGGCACACACAAAATATATACAATGACACAGTACCTCTCGTACGTATTTCTATGGCCGACTGCCATCTTCACAGGGCTAAACCAATATTTAAAACCTGATAGAATATGATACATTTGTTGTAATAAAATACATTGTTTCATAGAAGTATCTCAGTCCTGTTGGAATATAAAATATAGTGATATGCTCTGTGTGTAGTTAAAATTCTTACTACACAATATTATGTGTTTCACATAGCCAGCCGCTCAAAACATGTAGGAGAGGATATTGTATTACTCTATACATTTTGTATGTGCCCACTGATGGTTTTGTAACATGAATTATATCTCATTCATGGACTGAATAACAACAGAAATGTTATCAGTGTGTTAAGTATGTATTATAACCATAAGTTTGCCTCATGAACAATAGGAATTTAGTTTATCCAGTAATACGTCATGACTCATGGCATCATATTCTTTTGTTAAATCAAAAAATAGTCCAGCTGCATTTAACCTGTAGTCACAGACTCTTGTACACTTTCAAGCAAAGATTGTGTTGCTGTTTCAGTTGATTTATTCTCTCTGGAACCATTTTGGGTATCCAGTAACATATTATTATTTTAACAAAGGATATTAGCCTATTATACATTAATTTTTTAAACATAAAAAACTGATAGACATGATACTGGTCTATAATTCTGTGTCTCGTGTATATCCTCCATTATTATCAAGACATATTAATTTAGCTATTTTCAACTTGTCTGGACAAGTGCCAGATTCTACAGAAGTATTACAAATATGAGACAAATGCCTTTTAATGTATTTTTGCACTGTTTGAATATGTTTTCCGGAATTTCGCCAAAACCTGCTGAGAGTTTGCTTGTCAGATTTTTACTGAGACATTCCAATTCATTTTCAGTTACAGAAAAAATGATATTAGCACAGAGATTTATTTTTGCTTTGACATTTAGAAGTTTAACCTTTACCCTGCTAACGTGGAGAATATGGTGAGCTCCTAATAATACCAGCAGTTGGCAGAGTGGATTTAACTTGGTGTTTAAAGGGTTAAATTTCTGCTATTTTTATTTAAAATTTCATCTGAAATTCATGAAAATAGGGAGTTTAGCATTTCTGCTATATTTTATGGGTTTGTTACTTTTTTGTTCCTTTATTCTGTTCAATTCTTGTTCCAACTATGATGGAGTTCCCCAGTTTCTTTATTATTTGCCACATTGTTTTAGTTTTGTTTTTTACATTTAAAACATGGGTAGCATATTCTGTCTCTTAGCTTTTGATATTACTCTTTTGCATATTATTGATATATGCTACTAAAATTTTGCATTTCCCACGCCAGCAACTTAAAAATCACATTCTTCTACTGGAAATTTTTAGTCCTTGTGTAATCAATTTTTATAATAAATGCTGTTCTATCCTAAAAAAGGTAATTATAGAAGCAAAAAAATGCATATAAAAAATCAGATACATAATTCTACTAATATAATAAAATCAACATGGGATATAATAAAAGATTCTATGAGCTTATCTCGCTCTTAATAGTCCAGTTATTAAAATTAACACTGATAATGGGTCTACTACTGTACCTGAAGAAATAGCTAAAGCATTTAATGATTTCTTCGTTCACATAGCAAAGAACTTAGATAATAAACATGCTGATATAAACAAAGCTATAGAACTTCTACCAAGACTAACAGGGTTGAATATATGGAAATGAAACCCATTCCATTTACAGAAAATTAGTTAATACATAAAATATTTACTATGAAAACAAAGAAATCTTCTGGTTATGATGGCATTTCTAATATGTTCTTAAAAAACTGTGTAAAAGCTGTAAGTATGCCCTTCACGTATATTTGTAATTTTTCCCCAACTAACGGAATTTTACTGGATAGAAGCAAGTATGCACTAGCTTTACCAGTATATAAAGGGGCGAAAGAACTAATAGGTCTAACTATCGACCCATATCCTTACTATTATCATTGTCTAAAGTGCTGGAAACAATTTATAATTTATTTATAATTGTACATCCATTTTGTCACATATGCAACACTGGACCAGTCCAAACCATACACCACAAATCACAATACATGCACAAGTCTCCACAACCGTGTCAATCACAAAGCAAAGTCC
>Ga0123354_10006981_pt1 | contig 16882 bp, 5 predicted proteins | sample TergutLab28metaG_2_FD_97872 | JGI IMG/M metagenome (GOLD analysis project Ga0123354, IMG submission 97872) | Labiotermes labralis P4 segment gut microbial communities from Petit-Saut dam, French Guiana - Lab288 P4 | ecosystem: Host-associated > Arthropoda: Insects > Digestive system > Gut ...
GAGCCTCGTGAGGTCAATTGAGGAGCTACTTGAATGAAAAAAGTAGCGGCTCCAGGTCTAGAAAACAGAGATTAACGGCTGTGGGGACCCGTTGCGCTGACCACGTGACACCTCTCTATCCGCCAAAGTTGGCACTAACTTCGCCGACCGGCGGCGGCCGTTCTGTCGGTATAGTTCGTGTGCGGACTAAGGCCACTGAGTTTTAGTTATATAAAAAACAGATGAAGACATGGACGGACAGACTGACGCGGTCTGCACGTAAGTCGTTTATATATCGTAAATAACCTCCAAATTGATATGTAACTATATACGACCTATATATAAGTGAAAACAGAAGTCAATGCGGTGCTTCTTTAGAAATCATTTATTTACGTCACAGTCGATTTAGTCAAATGATATTTAGTATTCCATATTATAAAAATTAAAATTATTTTTATGTGTTGTTAGGTGTATTGCAAACTTGATGTTTGTGAGACCGTGCAGCATTAGAACAACGATGTAAGTAACCAACAACATGCAACAAATTCTGCTTATTGATCTTTTTAAATCAGCTCTATATGTTTCGGGCGACAAACTCGCCAATCCTCAGGAGAACGTTTTGACTGTATATACAGCTTTTGATGCAATGCACCGATATTGCTGCCGACCGTTGACCTTGTCACCGGTCGGCAGGTTACATCTTTGATGTATTGTAAAATCGACATGCATGTAAGTGTGTCCTGTATTTGACACGTCTGTATTAATGCTTTCTCAAGTGATCATTCGAAAATAAACCATACGTAGTGAGAATTTGCATGCAGTGTCTTACAGACACATTTTTGCTTGAATATACAGGCGCCTATACCAGTACGTTTCTTAAATAAACTCGACCATCGCAAAATTAGGCTCAGACTACACGTTTCGCCATTGTAAACGTCGCTATAGTTCAGTGAGCGACCTGATGGCAGTGGAATGGGTGACTTCTGTCCGATTTGCAGAAAGGACAGGGATTTTTCTCTTCGAGTTAAATCACTTTGAAAAATCAATGGGCCCTGAGGGTAAACCTTGGTTAGAGAGGGATGTTTCACGGTGCTGGAGGTACTGAAAATTATTATTCTCCGCTCACACAGAACTACACGCCAAACCCAACCCCGATTCCGACCTTTCCTACGTAATGTTACTTTACAGCAACATACCCAAAAGTTCCTGCTTCATAAACTTTACATTTCTATTAAATTTCACGAACTTTGCCATAAATATAATTCATAACGTCGCTTCTGCCTTTACAATAAAAAGCACTATTCTCTCTACCTCTCTCTCTCTCTCTCTCTCTGTGCCTTTGTGTTGAGCGAGAGTGGAAGAGACACATCGGTTACTCTTAATGATCTAAGAGTAAATCTGTTAATGAGAGAGAAGTAAATAAGTTTTGAAGAACATAAAAGGGTCACAGGATTTTATTAGTCTTGCACTGAACACTGAGCAACCAATTCGACGGCGTGCAGACGTGCTTTCTCAACGGCTCATAAATCGAGTAGATTCTGGGTTTGGCGAAACGTATTGTGACTTTAACTGCGAAATACAACGCGCACTGATAAACCTGTAATCAGACGAATTATTTGCATCATGCTGCTGATTTTGGGATGTACCAACATGAAATCTGTTGAGCTACATTCCGTACTACCCCTGGTGTTCACGATTACAGTAAAATGTTAAAGTTGCTCCTGGGTTTAAACTGTGAGCGTAAACAGGGAGTGGAGATAAAAGTCCACTCATTCTAGATATCAGTATCAGATGGAGGTTCAATGCCCAATCTCAGATTCTAACCGGTTTATTTTCCAGGGTAATTAGCCCTCGGTATTATCTCGACAGGTTCTGAAAAGGGTAAATCTGTGGCACAATGAAACTTTCCTTTCTGGAATGCAATTTGAAACACTTTCACCAAAAGCATAATAAGTCGTATTAATAGGGCAGTTATTAACAAAAACAATACACAGATCTGAGTTAATGCACGAATAATTAAAAAAAAATACATTGCGAATTCTGCTTCTTTTATTACCCTTCGTGTATGAGCAAGGGTTAAAATAATGTAACAACACGACGACAATGCAGGTACGTCTCTGTCACTCAGACTTTTCCAGATTTTACAAATTCGGTTATATTTCTCAATTTGATTAGAGACTAAACCAATAATATCCTGTATATTATTTTATTTTCGTTCGAAAATATTTCGATTCATTCAATAATCATCAGGAGTCGGTTCAATAAGCCATGTACACTACAAAATCGTTACACGCTCAGTACTAAATCTGTGTATATGAAAATAGTGATGTATAGCATATTAAAAGCATAAAACAGCATCATAATTTTAATCCGTTACTAATTCTTAGAACTGCACTCCGCCACAGTACAACAATGTAAACAATGTCCCAATACCGTAAAGGAAACACACTGCCTATTAAGGTCGCAAAAGACTACAGTTCGAACTAGAATTACACTGCATCACGACAAACTAAAAACATCTAATCACACATTACGAAGGTAGCGTTTGTCTGTACTCATTTACGCGCACATGATATTTGTTTAGACTTAGACACATTCTGCTAGACCATTAATAAGTTCTATCAGTTGGAAATTGATTACACATTTACACTGCGTTTGTTTCTAGTTTTGATGTATGAATATTCTAATATTGATGTATCATTATTATTTTATGTTTAAGTTTTAATATTGAGCCTGTGATGCTCTTGTAATCTTCATGACCTATCGAACTGAGCCCTGATGATTACTGAATAAACCGAAACACGTGCTATCAAAAACAATAAATTAAAGAATGCAGTGAAAATATTGGTTCATTTTCATATTTTACTGCTGTTGGCGGTAAATTGTGTGTCAAAATGTGTGTCAAAAATATTCTCAGATCGTTTACTATTTACGTTAAATTAAAAATAAGTGTTTTGTGTTCTGGTTGGAGAAACTTCTAAATTTAAGTAATAAAACCAACAATTGCACATTTATACAATAAATTTCCTCACATATGATTAATTTCCAACATATTTCGACCGCCCTTGCGATCGTCATCAGGCTGACATTGCAAGAGTGCCAGTAGTATTAAGAAACAAGCACACTGCCAAATTGTATTAGTGAATCACTCAACGTTATAATGAATGCCTCAAATTCGCAAAATGATATAAAATGTCACATTATGTACTGTTAAAATCGGATAAAATTTAGTTGTTTAATACAAAAAAACAGTATGTGTTTTTGTACGTGGTTAATATAAACTTGCAATAAAAATTGGAATTAAAATGTAAATAAAGCTAACAGAGTTGTAAATTAAAGCCTATCAGTAGTGTATCTAAGCAATTGCATTTTCGGTACAAAGCTGTAATGACAACCTGTTTACCCAACATGACATTTTTTATAGGCGCTACTGATAGACTTATATTTACAGCTGTGTTAGCTTTATTTGCATTTATATTTATATTTATATTTACTACAGAGTGTATAATAACTAAATACAACAACACACACTGTTTTATTTGCTTTTACCAGCTGAATTTTATTTGATTTTAACAGTACATAATCCGATATTTCTTATCATATCGCGAGTGTGAGACATGTATTATAAAGCTGAGTGGTTCCAATTATACAGTTAAGCAGTGTGTTTTATTCTTAGCACTCTTGTACAGCTACCCTGATGACGACTGCAAAAGTAATCGAAACTTGACGGTAATTAATATGTGATAAAACGTGTTTCATGCATGTGTGTTTGTTGGTTTTATTACGTATGTTCAAACGTCTCTTTAATGCACGGCCATTGAACATACAGAATTACGTCTCACGTTAGATTTTGACTCTCCATAAACACTTGAAATCGCCGTCTCTCTTATGCAGTTAATTCCACAAATGGTCTTACTTTGTCACACAATTGCACTTCCAGGGCACACATTTGGACAGCCCTGTAGTCCTTACGGCGGAACTGACATGATACATCTTGGGATTGGACGCCGTAAACTTCGGTAAGAATTTGCGACTTTTAGGAAGCACGTATTCTCATGTATAATATAAAGCCAGCTTGTTTGTCTACCAGACTACACGATGTCACGGCTGGTAGAACAGTATTATTCGAAACAAGTTTGAAATTATGGGCTTGCTTCCACGGTTGTTTGTGTTTTGGAATATGAATTCTCTTATCAGTGGCAGTGACGAATGTGTTCACGCTGAAAACAGTGCGTACCTGTAAGCGACCACCTGCATCAAAATTAAAGCCTTCTGCATTTTGACTACAAATTGTGTTTACTTGTTTTTTACTATTCTTAGGGCAGGGTGTAAATTTTTTCCAAACAGAGATAACCGACTTACATAACTAAAAGTTTGCCTATTGACACTATGGGTGTGAAATTTACAGGCTCACATTTAGGGAGCGTGGAGTTTTTGAGAATAGGTTGATGAGGCGAATATTTGGGCCGAAGTGGGAGGGGGTAAAAGGGAGTGAATAAAACTACATAATGTAGAGCTTAATGACCGGTACTGCCAATAAAATATTAATCGGTTGATCAAATCGAGAAGAATGAGATGGACGAGGCAGGAAGCAGGTATGGGAGAGAGTAGAGGTGCATACAGGGTTTAGGTAGGGAAACCTGAGAGGAAAAGACCACTTGAATGGTCCAGGTATAGATGGGAGGATAATAGTAAAATGGATTTTCAGGAAGTGGTATGGAGGGGCATGAACTGGACTGATCTGGCTCAGAATAGGGAGAGATCATGAATACGGTAATAAAATTTCGGGTTCCGTAAAACTGGGGGGAAATTCTTGACTAGCTGAGAACCGGTTATTTTCTCAAGAAGGACTTTACTCCATGGGGTAAGCAAGTCAGTTAGATAACCGATTGCGTTTCGTAAGGACAGACATCGTGTTCCTTCTGAGGTGCGTATTTAGTCTTCAAATATTATTCAAAAGCTTAAAGCTTCAAATGCTTACCAACAATAAGAACAACTTAATATTATGGCAGTAATTTCAGTTACTGTGGTTAGCAATGGTCATTTCTGGTTACTTTGCTTATCGGATTACGTGAATGGAACTGATATTATGGCCTCACCCTTTTGTGTGTCAGTCACACTTATTGTTTTTGATTTTGGAATAGTAGAAATGACGATAATGGGGTATCTTTTAGGATCATAATATGTGTACCAAATTCCGTGAAGATCCAAAATCGGCCTGCGTTTTAATTATTGAAATGGGAAGACAAACACACACACACACACACATAGACTCAGACACAAAGGTTAGCGAATTCATAAATTGCCACTTAACATCCATTGACGTTTTACACATGGGTTTAAATTCGGTCCTAATCTCAACCAATAATTTAATTTATATAATAAAATACAAGACCATGTCTGTGGAAACTTTCTAACGACAAACGCAAGTAACAAATAAGCTGTCATCTCAAAAGCAGGACTGCAGCCACAGCCACCGTTCAAATCCCTTCCATCCGTCCATCACAGACAGGATGATCTGTAACGTTCCTGGTTTGTACGTATTCTAAAGCTTGCTATTTTGAATAACGGTCTGGTTATCCGCAGTCATGATTGACGTGTGTTTGTTTTCGTTGTAGTCGGCAGGAGAACAATTGCACGAGGCCTTAAAGTTCAAAATTCTTTCCTAACCAACATTCATAATCGTTTCATGCTATGCTGTATATTCACGGCTACTAGACAACAACGTTATGTGAAATTACGACACAAAACTTAGCAGAAAAGTTTGCAATTAAAATTATATTCCAACAGAACACCGCCCAAAAATAAGTCTACAGCGTACATATTTGTCAACCAAATGTGTATACTCGTATATTTTGGCGCCTTTAGGAATTTGGTTATCTTAGAATTTACCTGGGATTATTTACTTTCGAGTGGTAGGAAGAAGGTGGAATAATGCATGGAAAATGATGTGATAGGGCTTGAGGTTTAGTCTGAATTTCTTTCAGAGTTCGTGCCTGGACGGACAGAGAAAAATCCGTAAACGTTTAGTAAAGGAAGAAAGTTTTCGGGCTGTAATTTTAATCCGCGATATCAGTAGGAATAAAGAGTGAAACGGTGGACCGCAATGTTCGGTCGATAATAGATGAAGAGATTGTTGCACACAGAATGAGACAGGATATCATAGATAGAACAGGTGAAGAGAGATGGCCGTAGCTAACACGACTGCACGTTTGGGAGAAGAATTGTGAGCGGAATACCAAGCGACGCTGGAAACAGGATTCTGTGGGTGGCGAACGCAATAATTTACGTAATCTGAAAAAGGAAAAGAGCACAGTAAATGTTATGTAAATCCTGTTAATGAAAGGATTAAGTGTTGTCTTACGTTCTGAATCCTCTATCTAAATTACTAAATTTATTCAATAGGACCTGCACATTCTTGTAAATGCATTAGATGAAAAATCATGGTAATGGAACCATGTGGTTGATCGCTATGCGAAACTGAGAAAGGATCTTCAAATTCCTATCAGGTCCTTGTATATGTATTTTATAAGTATAATAATTCTAATAATTAGGAACAGTTTCTGCAAGAATTCACGAAACTTCATACAGGTTTATATTATTTCAACTTGGTCTTTCATTGTTAAAAGCACTGAAAATGGAGGGAACCTGAGCAGAAAGTGCTGACACAAATATTTCAACTTTAATAAATATCTATTAAACACTAACAAATAAAGAAAGCTATGTAATTCCACTTCTACTATTGTCTTCAAGGCTTGGTGCTAATTATGCACAGTGACAGCAGCTACATTCAAACACATAAGAGATACATAACAGATATTTCAAAACTTCATCAAATTCAACAATGTTGTTTCCTTACTTCTACACGAGAACTGATATTATCCAATGTGCTTTGCATAAAACTGAGCACGGAGATGGGGCGCATGGCGTCAGCGCATATTTCTGCTATGATATAAACTTAGACTTGCGATGTGGGATAGTCTTTCAACTTATCCAGTTCTTTGTTGCGGTATGAAATTCGAGTCACGTGTGCATTGCTGTCTGCCTTGCATCCTGACTCCATGCGAGGCACCGAGACGCCTGCTGAGCATAGTAAATGACGAACCAACTCACCCTAGGGCACATAGTCACACAGAAACGTAAATCGGGGCATCACGTAAAGGGAATATGCTGTCTTATTTATAACGAGCCATTCCTATCAGTGTAGAGAATATAAAGACCTCATTCTCTATGCTAATTCGTGTCTCTGACATTATGAATGTAAATTAGGTAAAAATTTCCTTAATTCTTTCAAGCATGAAATTTATTAAATTGCATTTCAAAATTTAGTTTCTACAGCACATATATCACAATGCCTTTCCGCTAAAAATACCCATACGTTAATGCTGTTTAGACAAATAATCACTCCTATGGTTGACGACGTCATATAAAATACACGACTGTAAATAAAACGCGTGCTGAAGCAAGTAAAATTTATTCACATTTAGCCCCTTGAAGACTATGTGAAAATTGTGTGCCCTATGATATCCGATGAGTACGTCTTTATATTTTACCCAACGATATTTTATTCCTATTAAAATTATAAATATACACAAGGAGAAAATTTTATTTTCTCATGAAATCACAATTATAATTTATCTATAATACCTCGAATCCTTGATAATGAACATGGTTTTTCGTAACTTGTCCAGTTGAGAATTATGTCCAACAACAAATTAAGGTGTTGTAACTTACGGTATGTAGACTAATTAAATAACAACTTAGGGCATGGCACTTAGAAACGAATGTCTCACGATTTTAGGACACACAGGATACTTACTATTTCTCCCCCTATGTAAGCCATGAATATATATGGAGGAGTGAAGACACAGATTCACTCATTCCAAATCCCGGGAATAGATGGTGATAACGGATAAATTTTATGGCCGGCCGCTTTAGGTCCGAGGAAAGCTTCCAAGCTACACATTACACGGCAGGCTGTTTGGACAGCAGAGTTGGTCTGGACAGTTTGTACAAGAGAAAATCTTTTGCTTTTGAATGGAAATACACCACGATATTTCGGTCGTCTGGTCTGTAGCCGAAATAGTGTCATAGTCAACGCGATACCCAAAGATTCCTACTTATATTTTGTAACCATATCCGTATACTTCAGACTTCTTATGTTCTCTCGTTTACGGAAATAAACATATCAAGGAATGGGTGCGTAGCGAACTTCATAAATTCTTGTTTCTTTTTTAATTAGTTCGATCGCTAATTCGCGAATTGTGAATGAATCTCTCGGATAAAAATACTGGGCTATTACATAGAAACATGAAACATTCAGCTTCTTCCAAATTGTTTCCAGAATAAGCTATCGTCTCCAGTTTTATTCGACATTACGTCATATTCTCAACAAAATATTTTATTTAATAACGTAAGAAATATTACATATAAAGGCTGGTTTTAAAAATAACCCTTAAATATTTGGCAAATAATATTCGGTACACTCCATGAAATAGAAGCAGGTTTTGCTCATTGCTTCTATCCTCTTCCCACTTTATTACGTAATTGCTTATTGTTCTGCGTGCATTTGATGTTATACGAGTACAAAGAGGAGAGCATTAATGTTGCTACTTGCAAATTCCTAACGTAGTCTAGTCCCATAAGATCCTAGTAATTCACATACTCACTCTGAAAATGCATTCAGTGTTATTAGTTAATTAACCCAGTCACTAGGAAAACGCATTCATAAGTAAAATCAGAGAACAATGCGCTGTTCACATAACACGTCGCAGGCAACGCTCAAAGTTACAGATTTTGAGATACATTTATAAATGCGTGGCGTGAAAGGAAACATATGTTGCAGTGGTTACTGCGCTTCCGTAGTAACAAACTCGAATCCACTCTCTGTATACTTAATGCTCTTAGTGGTACCTCGAACAGGCGCAAGTGTGCGCGTGCATTTCACGTCTACGTGATATTATTCCCCAACTGCCACTTGCAGCCTATAACTGTTCCCATGAGGTCAGGTGTGTTTGGTTTCATATTGAAATTCTAGACATGGACTGTCATTATACGGAAATGTATTTCAGTTGCGCCATCCTCTAAAATGTTGACCGGAACTGGGTTTATCAACTGACGCAGGAGTTCTTATATCATGCCTCTTACGTGATATAGTTTTGTTAGTTTAGGGTTTTTGATATGGCACAAATTTCCAAATAAATTCTATATTTATCATTTTGTTTTTTTCAATATCTGTTTTATAACTTGTCATGAATATACGCCTGTACCGGTGCAGGTCAAAAAATAGTTTACAGTGGAAATGCTACGGCTTCTCCATGAAAAACTAATTGGAAAATTCTACATTTAATTGTACTTCTATCTTACTAATTTTCAACTAGTTTCTACCATAGCTTAGCCATTTAAATTACTGTACCTCGAGCTATTGTATTCTATGCTGACAAATTCTTGTTATACATTATCAGCAACTGTTGCACAGTTTTTTCCATATTGCAATCCGTTTTAAATCCGCGGCTGACAAAAACTTTTTCTTCAGCGTCGGACACATGACGACGTAAACCGACGAATAATTCTCCTTACATAATCATAAAGAACAAAGCTTCTTATTTATGAAATTATCCGATATGTTGTCTTATGTTCTGCCCGATTCTCACATTTTTTCGAAATTTTCTGAAAGTACGGATTTCTGGGTTGTGGTAAATCCGGATAGAAATGTCGCTATGCCAAAAGTAACTAAAATGTACCAGTACGTCGCAGAAACTACGCGCTGATAACAAGCACTTTTCCCAGTATCATGTTATCTTGACATAACAATAGCTACTGCCGTCCATTATAGGAATATGTTAGGTTGTGTTTGGACATTGCGAAAACATTTGTATAATTATTGAAATATTTTTTTCGAGAGCATAGCTGATGTTCACTGGAGCTTACCCTCCTTACCTCGTCTTTCGAGAGTTATTCTTCAGGCTGTGATCCCTCAGTCATTTCTTTTCCACTCCTTTCTTTTTTCACCATATCCTCTTCAGTAACACGCTAGCACACTCTTCGATGCTGAGAAAATTGGATTTTCTTTACTCGAGCCGAGCACCTATAAACTAAGAAACAACCCTATTCCCTTCCTCTTCACAAATTCCTTCTTTCTCCCTCTCGCACTTCTCATTTCTGTTAACCCGTTTCTTCTTCCAACAGTAAATATAAATTTCATGTTTTCCGCCTTTCTGGCTTTTTAAAATTGTACAAGTGATGACTAAATTCTTGGTAGCATCAGTTCACTCCTTTGCACAACAATTTCTGGGACTCCGCATATCAACGACACAAGAACGCGGGTATAGTATTGCTTCTGTATCAAGGAACACAGCAAAAGCGTAACAGATTGTTAAAAATAAATAATATTTTATAAAGGGAAGCATGAAAAATGTTAGACAGGCTTGAATATTAAGACCTAAATGCATCACAGCGCAAATAGCAACATTACAATGACTAGGGACAGAACAGAGCTACATGACTACAGGTTGGACAAACTATGAATCGTGGATCGACTTCCAGCAGGGGCAAGACATCATCCTCCACCATATCCCATCCTGTCGCAATGAGATGGGTATACGGGACTTTAGTCCCTGGGTAAAGCGTACGAAGCGTGAAGCTGAAAATGTACCTCCAACTAGTGTCGAAATTTAATGAGTGGAACAACACCTACATCCCGTCATGTCTTATAGGGACAAGAACAATTTTACATACCTTAACAAACAGATAGGCTTATGAGTCCTAACAAACTGTAGTGAGTATGACCTAAACGTATAAAGAGGGTAAAAAGAGCCTCATTTACAAGTGAAAATATGCCATATTGTTTAGAGTGCTGTGTACAGTAATGCAGGTGTGAATACTTTATCTTTGAAGAATACATTTAGAAAGAAGCTACAATATAGAGAAAGAGTTTAGGAAAAAAAGTTTACATTTACAAATAGTATTTCAAAATATCGTTCTGTAAGAAGTCTGCCCATATATTTGATTAAACAGAATTGTGACTTCATTTTAAACATTTTCTAACTTTTTATTCAAAACTGCGATGATCTTTTGATAGCCCAGTCAAATGACAGGGCTTCAAAATCTTTTCCGTGGTATCAAAATATAAAATGTTATAAATTGCATTAAATATATTATTATATTATATTTATTGTCTTAGTAACGAATATTATTGTCTCTTGATATCCGAGGCCCTGTAGTCGGATTACGATTTAACAGCTTTCGAAGAAACAAGCTGCTTCTGTCTTCAGTGTATAAGAAGACATCATATCCGACAAAACGGTATCTTCGTAGTCAGGCACATGAGAAGCCAGCATCTCACTTTAAACCAGTTAGAAGGCCTCTTTATGTAATTTCTCTTTAACGCGTTTATGCAGCTTGTAGACAATTGCATGCCAGAATCAAACAGTGTTTCTAGAGTATATAACGATAGAGCCATTCTGTGGCTACAGTACAGGTATATACTACAAGTAACCTTATTTCCCATCATAAGAACTTATTCTTAGGTACACAAAATATTGGAAGGGCAACCCCCCCCCCTTCCACCCCACTGAAGTTAAGCCCTTGCTTCACATTGTTAATGTTTTGTGCTTTTACATTAGTAATTTCCGAAGTGTGTGGGCCGGGACAGCGTAGAGATTATAGGAAATCGATACAGGCTGATAGTCCGGGAATCGAATCCCAGTGTGGGCGAAATTTTTGCATCCGTCCGGAGCGGCCCTGGGGCCCACCCAGCCTCTTGTATAATGGGTATTAGGTCTCTTTTCTGGGTTTAAAGCCGTCGGATCGTGGTCTTGACTACCGTCCCACATTAAGAGCCTAGGCTAAAGAGAGAGTAGAGCTATAACACTATTTCCCTTACGGGCATTCGTGGCAGGTAATAGGATGAAATATACCATGTACTTTCTGAATTATGCACACAGTGCTCAGCATAGCTGCTGGCTGCATTCGTTTGATATACTTTCCAGACATGTTTCTCAGATAAATTCTTAATTGTTTGGGGATGGTTTCATTTGCTTCCGTTATTGCTCGTATGACTTCTTTTGCATTGTACATGTCTTTTATTACTATTTGCAAGTCTTATTATATTTATAGGGTCGATGTTTCAGCACTCACTTGTGTAATTGTGCTGTACCTATGTTTTGGTGTATTATTCTATTGATACTGTTTTCATAATTGATCGTGCTCTGTCAAAGACCCAATTCAATAAACTAAATTCATTTCACTTTTGCTATTCATATACTGTATTCGTGAAAAAATTATGCTACGTAATTGTCTTTACAAGTGTAACATTAGTTCAAGCGCTTTGTCACCCAATATGATTTATTCTTATTATTCTCTATGTACTACAATCTGTAGGCTTTTATCTTTTATACGATTTTTGTTTGTATGTTCATGTTCTACCGCCGTAATTGGCCTTAAGACTTTTGTGCTTAGATTTTAATAATAAATAATTTTGTTGGTCTTACAGAAGACGAATTTGTTCGTCTCCAGCTCATGAAAACATACAGGTGGAGGATACGAGTAGTTCTACAGATTCTTGATAATGGCAGTGAATGGAGCTGAGTGGTCCGGTCCACTTCCGGCTCCGTTCTCTTTACTCCAAGGCAAGAACATTGGTACCTATTTGACAGAAGACCAAGTAGGTCCCAGAGGCAGTCCGGGTGTTTTAGAGAAAGAAAAACATTTGTCCCTTGTCAATAATCGAGCCCTCGACCATCCAGCTCATCGGATATGCACTATAAGGGATGTTAATCCTAGTGGAAGGATTGCTGTATGGATAGAACATTTCTGGTACTATTAACGGAAATGCACTCCAATAACGTTGCTATGCCTTCGATATTCATACTGTCACCCCAGTGCCAGTTGATGTTCTTCTAGTGGACACAGAGCAAGCAGCTACTTACGGACGTACAAATTTACTCAGCTCCATAGAAGACATCGCTTGGTCCACTAAGGTAACTAACCCCTCGAAAATTGTTTTACGTAAAAAATTGGTAAAATAAAACTCCCAATTCCAATTAATTAAAATAGAACAAAAGGACTGGTACCTTAGCCCAAAAAACTTATATATTTCCTCCCCAAATACGATAAACTATAACACATCTCTCAAAGCAACATCTCACATAGCAGCGTGTGCTATTTGTCACAAACAAGAAAATAAGTCAAACGTTGCGTGCAAATTATTTTACACCACCTGAAAATGTAAAGAAGAATGCTTCGTAATCTATTGTTTACTATTTCATAGTGTTCCTGTCATTAGTTATTTAAACGCTGTTGTAAATGAATTTTCTGTCCATTTTGGTTTTCACTCTTTCACTTTCTACTTCTTTTTAAGTTTTCTTTCAACTTTAGGGGCTATGATGTTTTAGATACAACACGATGAGCGTAACGACAGTTGCCACACAGTGGATATCGCAACACGTAAACGAGATGAAGACTAAAGCGATTAGCACCTTGAGTGGTCGTTCTGCGGTCACGTGACATTTACTTCTCTTCCTAATGAAGAAAAGTATAACGAGTGTCTTCTTCAATGTGCATTCTTCGATTTTGAACCTTCTCTCCTTGCAATTTTTCGGAATGTGAATTAATTTAAAAGCGCGAAAATTAGTTCATTGCTGGAATTAATGTTTAATTAATGTCTTCCTACAGTCGAATTTTGGTAAAAAGAATGTCGAAGAATGCAGAGATGTATTCTTCAGAAGCTAATCCTCCTTGAAGCATTTTAAAAATTCCCCAGTATTGTAGAACCAGAAGTTACATTGCCGGATTCATAGTAGTCTCCTATTCGATGCACCAGACAAAATCATTTCATGTACGTACATGCGGGCGCGCGCGCGCAGGCACAAACACACAGTGTTATTAAATTATTTTATCATTATTAATCCTTAATGCAACTCCCCAGTTGTGTCTTCTTTTCAGGATGTTATTTAAAATGCCATGTACTGTAAGAGTACAATTTTAGTGTTTTATTATATTCTTATCCGTTCACTCACTGTTCAAATTCAAAAAAATACCCAAAAAATGCACCATATTAAAGTATAAAGTTTTTGCAATTAAAGCTCCGAAACTCCAACATTTTTCGACCGTTTTTGGGTCATCCTAACGGACTGTACATCAATATTTTTTATGAAACGTAGATTAAAAATAGATTAAATAAGTTAAAATTGTATTAAAATCGTTTAATGGCTTGAAGTTGGGGCTGTAGGTGTGTGTGTGTGTGTGTGTGTGTGTGTGTGTGCGTGAGTGCGTGTGTGTATTCCTTGTAAAATGTATCTTAATTATATGCACTATTGTAATATTTCTAACCTCTGGAGCAACTTGTGTATGTTCCCATTGTAGGTACGTTAGGAGGTTTCACAGTCATGAAGTCTGCTCTACATACTACTAAATTGTAATTGTTTGGTGGCCAGAAAAGAAGACAACTTCATAGGTGTTACGATTAATGTTATATTTTTCTAAAAATCCCTTGTTCTCTTGAGGCCTATATCTAAAACAAAAGTTCATTTAAAAATTACATAAAGTCCCTGAAGGAGTTGTGTAAACACAGAACCACAATTCCCAAAATAATCTCCAGGAAGTAATACACATATTTGTGTTGCAGGTAATTCATTAATTATAAATAAAGCATATTTAAAGAAAACTAACCTTTGCATTCAACAACAAATTAAATGATTATACGGAAACAACATACAACGTTGCATGCCATTAGAATTATTGCATATAGTAATGGAACAATGGCAATTCTCTCCCACTGAACAAAGAGATACTAAAATACCTAGGAACAATTTTGCAGTGGTGAATAATAGAGTTGTAGTTGTTTCGTAACCTCATTAATAATTTATCTTTCTATAGTAGCCTTTGAAATTAAACTCATTAAAACTTCAGAACGTCAGACGCATAACTTTTGTATTATTTCTATTTTAGTTCCTTGTAAATTCGGTATACAATAACTTGAGAAGAAATGTGCATTAGGCATTTATAGAATACCGCTCTTTTTGCCTCTGTTTACATAAAAGGATTCTTCTTCATTCCACGGTTACAGACGTAGAGTTTCTTTTTCTCAAGATTGTTACTTCGTGAACTGAATCTTCGGAAAAGAATTCGTATTACGAATGGTCTTATTTCCGCAAGATTTAAACACACATTTTTAACATTTACCCAGGTAGTATCTGAGATGAACATAACAAAATATAATTGCTTAATTAAATTCTAAGCCCTGGTATTAGAGCAGCTAAAGCAAAGTTACATTTGTTTTGTAAAAGCTTGGAAAACTGAAGACACTAAACAGCGCCTCATGGGACACTTTATCCATTATGCTCATTAGAACATGACTATCCACCTTCAATATAACTAGTCGAATTACATTTTAGATACCTGTAAGAAGGACACGTAATAAAAATGAATTTCATCAGTCCTAGTGGACGAATAACACGACAATACGAGTGCATGATGAGACCTTACATCGATGATGATTAGAAAACAAACATCGTCCGGCTAACATAGCAATCCTCGAAGTTATTTTTTGTTTTCATTTACAGTCAATTAAATTCTTACACCAAATATTAAGTAAACCTTTTTGAAATTCCTTGAAATGTGTCCACTTTTTAAATAGGAATGTAAAGAGGTGGATTTCTGGGTATGGAAAGCTACTGTCGCAGAATACACATTGGCAAGTATCGTGAGTTATATAACCCTGTAATAGTGTACTGTAAAAAATGAGAATTATGGAGAGACCAGATTACTGTGCTGCTTTAGAAGGCTATTAATCGACATTATAAACGTACATATTATAAAATTTAAGATGAGTAATAAATTAGTAAATTAAACTGGGTGGTAAGGAAGATAATAATAACGATATATGGTTAAAAAACTCCTCTTTCGGGATCTTGTTATAAGCTGAGTGTATTTGTCTTTCTGTGGGTAAATAAAATAAGCTGGTCCATATAAGAGGTAACATACAGTTGAACTAGAATGATGACCGTCGAAACGAAAACCTCTCCATTAAATGATCTCTCAATCATCACAGTTTCGACAACACTGTCATTAACAATACAAATATGGAACTGCAGTACAGGCAAGATGTCAGTAAATAAAAGGACTTTCAGTTTTGTACACTGAAAATTTTTCGAATAAAATGCAAACCTTGCAGAAAATTGCAGGAAAATAAAAAAATATGTATATCAGGATATTAATAACACAAACGGCACACAAGCATAACGAAATATTCATTGAAACATTATATCTTCATTTGTATGCGGGTGTAAAACCCGTTACTAGGTAAAATATTAATTCCGTAGGCCGAGTAGTTCGTTGTTCCACTTTATGAAATTTAAAGTTTGGTAAAATCTTATACTCCTACCCTATTTTGTATTTGTGATGGGCTAAATATTCTTCTTAATCTAGGATTAAGAATGCTGTGTTCTTCAACTGTTATAAGTACGTGAAACTTCGGGAAAAAAAGGCTGAATTTATGTACATTAGTCAAATGTTCTATTTATCGAACTGGCAACTTGCAGTTTTAGCAACTTCAAGAACATGATATTGACTTACTTAGGTATGATAAATATAGATATAGTATTCCTGGTAAAAGTCATTTTAAAATAAAACTATTTATGATATTTTTTATCTTGGATATTATCGTCTGTAAGTGTATTATGATTCATTTTGCGTTATCGTCTTAAAATTTGAAAGAGAGATTAGCGGAAACAATAATGATGCGATGTCAAAATCCAGGATTATGACTACTCTCGCCTCTAAAACTAAACTAAACTCCGTGGCCTTAGTCCGCACGCGAACTATACCGACAGAGCGGCCGCCGTCTGTCGGCGAAGTTAGTGCCAACTTTTGCGGATAGAGGGGTGTTACGTGGTCAGCGCAA
>Ga0123354_10006983_pt1 | contig 16877 bp, 12 predicted proteins | sample TergutLab28metaG_2_FD_97872 | JGI IMG/M metagenome (GOLD analysis project Ga0123354, IMG submission 97872) | Labiotermes labralis P4 segment gut microbial communities from Petit-Saut dam, French Guiana - Lab288 P4 | ecosystem: Host-associated > Arthropoda: Insects > Digestive system > Gut ...
GGCAGTAGATTCTTCAGTAGTAGAATGCAATGTGCAAAATTTGACATGTCTGTGAAGGTAACCATCTTCTGGGTTGTGACACCATGTAATCCAATAGAAATTTGGCCATATGTTAGTGGAACATATTACCTCAAACTTTACATCCTAGAAGAGAATAATCTTCATAGAATGCACTAGGAGTAAGCGCAAGAACATCTTGCAGACAGTTATTTAAAGAATTGAATATTCTCACCTTGGAAGTTATATAAGAAAACTCCACCAGTTTGTAGATCTAAATTCAAATATCCTTGATCATAATACACGAAGAAAGATGGATATCCACATCCAATCATACAATACGGATTTATATAAGAGAAGTGTAATAAATATGGGGACTAAATTATATAACAAACTTCCTGGGTACATCAAAGAAATAGGCCTTTAAGAAGGAATTGAAATCACTTTTTCTTCTGCATTCCTTTTACTCAGTGGAAGAATTTGTAGCTTTGTAACTATGTAACTTCATTAGCTCTGTTTCTAATTTAAGCTTTATTATACTGTATATAAGTGGTTCTGAAATAATTTGTAGAATACTATGTTCTTTGCTATTGGACTTATCTCACTTCTTGTATATTGCTAGAAATTGACAAGTTCACAATCATATGTATGATATTTTGGACTAATAAACTAAACTAAACTAAACCAAACTAAGCAGAACTTCAAAGGATAGGCCTAGATTTGTGGTTGGTATAATCTAAAATGAATATCAAGGAAATCAGAAACTTTCTTAATTAGCTGAGATTCTGATAGTTTAACTCCTAGCTAAGTGCCTATATGTGATAGAATTTTACATTCCTTTCCATTGTATGACATGTATTTCTAAAACTTTGACCTTATTGTCAAACCAAGTGTATTCATTTTATGTATTATTATGATAATTATCTGTGTATTCAGGAGGTCTGGCATTAGTTCTCATTCCAGAAGCCAGGTGTCTTAACTTACTCTTTGTGACCTGCCTCACTCCTGGGCAGTACAGACTTAGCATTTGACAAAATGAAGAAGCAGAATAAGTAATAACTTATGCATTTACTTCTTTAATTCAGTGAAATTTTAGGCAAATTAACAAAAATTTCATTTCCAAAACTTCTGTCTTTGGAGCAGTTTTAATTTCAGTTGTAAAAATTGGTGTATTTGCTCCACACACAGCAGAGTGTTTAAATCCTCCTTGATCTCCTGGAGGGTGTATATTCCACCTCATTTCATGTATTTGATTTACAACTGTTTTGACTTATGGCCAGATATTCAAAATTTGTCTTGTTTGTAAATGGAGGAGTACCTGTATAGCACATTTTTAAAACTGGTTTCACCTTCTTATGATGGTGGGACTAAACAGAAAGAATTATTCCTGGCAAAATAATCACCAGAATGTACCTCTGCTCTGCTCTGTCTGTCTGTGGTGGGTCTGGGAGGTTATTTCATGATAGTCACTAATTGAGAGTATGTAGCATCAAATCGTAGGAGAAGAAATTGGAATAGGTTTGGAAGGAAGCAGTCATGGCCACGTCAAAATAATGTCCTGGCATTTACCTGGAGAGGCTGAAGGAAATCACAAAAAACCTCGTTCAGAATAGCCAGTTATTTGACCAAGATTTGAATCTTTCAAATACAAGTCCAGAGTACTACTGCTACTCTAATGCATTTTATTGTGCCATGTTCAAGAGGATGAATAATGTAAACAAGAATCAGTATTTTTGGACTGAATGTTACATTTCCATAATATCTGTTGTTTTTGCCTGCAACAGTATGAGGATGACCCATACATGGGAGAGGAGATAAGAATCTGTTATCTAAATCTTCAGAATAGAAATCTACCCATAAATTCCAAAACATTGGCACTTATTTACTGAAGTACAGAGGCTTACATTCCTGAAGACCATACATAATCTTAATGTGAACACAATATGAGAAAAACTTAAGTGTATATAAGTATTATTTGTATTATACACTTCTGAATTCCTGCCATTAAAGTGGTTTTATATGTCATAATGAATGTTTTCAATTTAGGTTTCTCCAACCAACTCAATTGATTACTTGCCTTACAACTCAATTCAACGTGCTGTGACTGAGGGTATGAACCACATTACCAGCATGACCAAGAGTACCCTCATGCCACATATTGCAAGGTACAGTAATTTTCATATGTATCAAACATAAGCTGCATGTATTTCATCCCAAATGAATTGTTTATATTAAAAAATATAACAATTCTAATTTTATTACTGTATTTTCTTTCATCCTTCATTGCCTGTAACATATTTTCTTTTGTTAAAGCTCAATGTTTGAATTATATGGGAATTTGATTTATGTGAATGAAGCATCATTTTTTGTGTTCTTCACTATATTTTTGTTATAAATGCAATGACGCAGTGTAACTGGCAGAATTAAATATGTTGATTTATCTTTTGCATGACATCTTGCATAATGTAATTTTGTTCCTAAATTTAATTTTGTTCTGACATAAATATTCTAAACTCAATTTAATGTAGCTTGCTTTTATCATGGGCTTTACAGTAATCTCATTGTGTTGTCTTTTACTTTAATAACACTTGGAACTAATTATAGCACATAGGTATTACAATAAATGATTTCTTCATTTAGTAATGTTTCTACTTACCACGTATTTATTTTCTTAATACGTAAAAATTTCCGCACATACCTTTTTCCTCTCTCAACTTGAATTTAAAACATCAGTAAAGAAAGGCAATAAATTACTTGAGGAAGTATGGTATTAAAAATCTCTTTTATTCTTGTATGTGAATGGGATTGCAGTCTTGGCATTTTTGTATTTTGCTTCTGACCACCACTGAACTTCTTTTTCACTTTTTTTTTTAATACTATCCTGTGTCAGAGAGTTCTGTGTACAGCACTTTTGACACAGGATATTTTTTATAAAATGTCCATGATGGTTTTTCTGTGATCCATAGTTTGCATAAGTAATGTAAGTGAACACTGTTCAGTGGAAAAAGCTTCAAACACACACTGAGCTACTGTGCATGAGCTGCAACAGATAAGCCATTCATCACATTCCAAAAATGACATGCTGTTGCAGCAATCACTAGACTGGTCTTGCAAAAGCCAACATGTATTTCCCTACACTCAGTAAAGTAATTACAAGGTACTGTGTACTTGCAAGTGGAGGATTGTGAACTCAGCTGAGGCCAGTTACCCTATTGTAAGTCCCATGACATATTTCAGTTCATCCTGCTAAATGCTGATTTAATACCCCATATTATATACTATTTTTAAAATCAGTGTGCATGGCAAACTATAACAGACAAAACACAAAAAATGTAGAAATAATTCAAATTAATGTAATTAGTATTATTATTCTGCTTCTTGACCAGATACCGTGGCATTAGAGAACCTGAATGTGCATCACAGCAACAATAAAAATCTATCACTGTATCCAATGATGAGTCAGCTTAGTTAAGTTTAGATCATTCCATCTCATTTCCTCTGTGTCCATGTTAATATTAAACTTTTATCTGTACCTACGTAGTAGGTCTGCAAGCAGGTCTTGCACATGAGCCTTCCATTTCTCCTTTTCTTCCTGCGTGTTTTACCCACACTGATTTAGAATAAGTGTCTTCAGGGTCGTTGGTGTAGAAGACAGAGCCTGCAGCCTCCTCAACACATTGGTACCTATCTGCCTGGCTACACAATGTTACATCCCAGTAGACTCTAATCTTGTTATTCACAACACATCTTCATCATTTCTTTAATCTAAAATATTAGATGCATTATTCTGTAATGCTTTAGAATTCTGAACATCATTTAGACTTCAGTAATTGTTCCTAAACTGAAAATCTGTGTATGCCCTTTACTAAAACAAGTTTATCTTCAAATCCTGCAGCTTCCTAACACATACCAGTTGAACATAATTTACATATTGCAGTGCAACTTCAATGCAAGACCCTGAAGGAGGCTTGCAGGAAGAGGAGGCAATTCCATTACGTCCATTGACTGTTGCAGTTTCCAATGGGGACCCTGAGAGGACGTTTTGCCCCTTCCAATTACTTGAGTAAGCATCCCTACTCTAACAAACTGACATATCCAACTATACAGTAGTTACAGTTTTCCAAACTAAACTTCATATGGTATGAACCATAATATAAAATACCTGGTAATGATTTTTTTGTTTTCATTGTTAGAGATGTCAATATGTCAATATTGGTTCTTGTACCGATTTCAGCCAACACGGAGGGGGCCAGTTTCTACACCCAAATCATTACGGTAAGCGTCACGTCATGTTGCGTGGCTCGCTTAGTCTGCCCCCTCCCCAGCTCACTTGCTAACATTCTTGCTCGCTTGCTTGCTAGTGTGTCTTCCTTACTAACATCATAACCTGGCTTCCAGCCTGCAGGATGAATACAGCCCTGAGCTGACCCCCCCTACGCCCCCTCCCCGGAGAGTCCCACGAGGAGTTGGGGGGGGCTCGTTCCGTCTGGGCTGCATGGGTCGTGAGATGTCATCAAGCTTCAGTCGGATAGCAGATGGCCTGAAGCTTGCTCAGGCCCAAGTGATGGCTGTAGCAGTGGCCGGTTTCCTGCCAAGTGACAACATGACGGTGGTGACAGAATGCCAGGGGCACGGGCGACGCTCCCCCCTCACTCACAGGGCTTCCTTCCATGGCAGAGGTCAGACCCCACTCTGCTCATTAACACCTTCCAGGCCCCATTCACATTTAACTGTTGTGTTGCTTACAGTAGTGTGTGGATGCATGATAAAGAACAATAGTTTGTGATTTATATAGCTCCTCAATTCCCATTAGGTAAACCAGATGTGTGCACCAAATATTTGATTCACAGTGTCCCGAGCTGGAGAGTCCAATGGCAGCCTGGGCACAGAACGCCTCTCACATTCACTTCCTGGCAGTCCAGCTGATCGCCGTCCTACCTTCCCTGAGGTAGTTGGTTCAGCTGAGAGCCTGGTAGGCAGGGTGAGTATCAGATGGCATTACGCTAGATATAGTATGCTTATCATTCTCAAGTACTGAAGGTTGTTTTCTGAGCAAACATTGTTGCTTTCAGGTACTAGTGGAGCAGGGTCTTGGCAAATACTGTGATGCTGATTTTGTTCGTTATACATCTCGTGAGATGCAGGAAGCTTTGGACATGACCCAGGAGGAGATGGATCGAGCAGCACATCAGCTCTTATTGCAGGAACGTCAAGGAAGGCCACTGTCCTTCCAGATGACAGGAGTGAATTCAGGGGTGGGGACCGGGACAGGGGCTGAACCTGGATCAGGTGACGCTGATCCTCACTTATAGCAGCGCGCCCCGCACGGAAGCGGGCATCTCCCGCCGAGTTCCACGATCTCGGTTTCAGTTTGCATTACCAAGTGCCTCATCTGCTTTTCCTACTCCAGAGAAGACTATGCCAAACAAAATACCACCTGTTTCTCAAACTTGCCCCATGTTTATGTTTTGTGGATTGTTTTGCTGGGTGAATGGAAGTCCAATGGATATCAAAAGAATTGTTTAATGAAAAAGTGGGGAGAGATGTTTTTCTGCTAAGTGTAATTTTGTGTTAAAGTGTTAAAGGACTACAAGTTATGGGAAAAAGCAGTATGGTCCTGCGATACATATCGTACATGGAAATGACTGTGGCAGTTCTAACTAATCTGAAAGCTGAAAGGTAATTTGTTTATTAATATAGATTGTTTAGCTAATATGAAATTGGAGTTAATTATTCATTTTAATGACTGTTCTATTCATTTGAAAATACAGCCATCTGCTGGCACATTTTTTATCACTGAAATTTTAATGCATGTTTTCAAACGTTTAAAAGAAATTCATCTCATGAAATTATGTTCTTGTGTACTTTCTTTTATGAAGCTAAAGCTACTCAAACATGAATGTCAAAATATAACAATTTAGAAGCCTGCATTATAGAAATGTGACAGTAGAGCATCCACGATACCAGTTTAATGTACAGGTACAATGAAGTGGTAACTTTCCATAATGACAGTGAAGAATGTTAAATGAAGCTCTCCAAAGTGATACGTAAGAAGAAAGAAGAGATAAGGTGATTGCTATGTAAAAACAAGATCACTGATGTCCTTTTGTGTTTAGCAAATGACAGGTCTCCTGATATTGTTAAATACCACAAACTTAATGCCAATTGACATACCAAATGTGAAACATATTGCATGAGAAAGTGATTGTTTATTTTCAGAGGTATTTGGAATCCTATTGAAGCTAGTTTTGCTATGCTGTGTTATGTACCTGTTGGAACTAGAATGAGCATTACAGTACATGCCTGTGTGTATGTACATGTGTGGCAGCTGCCTGCCCAACCTCCAGTCTGGATGTCAGCTGGCTGATGGACAGTCATGTAAGTTGCCTGCAAGGTGAGATTCTGATTGTGGTCTCCATCCATGGCCAATCATCAACCTTAATATTGAAAGAAATAATCCCTGGTGATAAATGGATATTTCTTCTACTGTATTATTGATTTGTATAAAACTGTACAGAAATGTTTTTACAGACTTTTTTGTCATGGAATTTGTACAGGAGTGTAAAAACGATTGTTCCCAATAAATTTTGAGCTGAGTGAAAAGATACCTTATGTAAGAATTTACAAGCACTGAAGTGAAATATGAAGTAGCGTAAATTTGAAAGGTAAATCTGACTCTATGCTTAATAAATCAAGATGCCAACAAGGTGTATGGGAGTGTGGTGGTATAGCTTCATGCATTCTTAACCGTGGTGCTATGTGGAGGTGAGTGATTATCTTCATTCATTAACCATCTTATCCCAAGGAAAAAGTCCCCCACTGATACCCATTGGAGAGGAAGCTCTGTTGGCTCCAGTGCCTTTCTGGACTCTTTGGAGATGACAGAAATCTGTTAGCAATCATTCATTGGTTATCCAGCCTATAGCTTAACCACTATACTGCCTGAGCTAGACATCGTAATACAGATTAACATTATGTCCTTCCAGTAACAAATCAGAAATTGGAAACTATTTTGTACACAGACTCAAATTCAGTGTAAGCTTAAAAACAGTGTTCACAGTTTTAAACAAGAAAACTGTAATGTGTTGAATACCTCGTACATATTTTAAAACCTCATATTCTGGTAATAAATAATTAAAATCTGGAACAACAGTTGTATGTATGTATTGTAGAGATTACATGTTTGTTAAGTTTTAAAGCAAAGGATTTAAAACTGGAAAGCTCAGTAGTGGGAAAAAAACTGTAACTGGTTTAAAATGTATTGCTCAGCTCTCACCAAATGACAGAACTAAGAGACTCTTTTATTTTCTTTCAAAAATCACTGCTGCCATATGTCTGTTTGATCATATCAATGTATAAGGCTGTTGACATTTGATGCTGATAATGCAACCAACAAAGTACACAATTTGTGGATCACAGATACATTTGTTATTTAATTAAAACATGTTTTGACCTCACTGACCATCCTCAGGCAAACCACTTTAAATACTGCACTAGTACTGACAAATAAAAGTGACAAGTGTCTCTCCATTTCTTCATCCATTTAGTTCTCAACTAATTTTTGTATGGCATTTCTGGATGACATCTGAAAATCCATAATATACAAAGAATTGTGGCTCAGTCCACAGAAAAATAAAATCTAGCAGTCTGTAAACAGTTTTCTGGGTGCTGGTCTGTGCCTTAAACAAGTTGGAGAGCAGAATGTTTTTATAAGCAGAATTTAAAAATAAAAGCTACAGATAATTTCAGTTTTGTATATTAGTCACAGAGTGAGCAAAAATATGTGAAATATGTTTAATGTTCTGAACCAGTAAGTACACAGAGAAACACAATAACAGAAGTCATTTGTTTATCCTCATATATTAAAAGAAACTTTAAAATATTTGAAATTAAATACTAGTCTCAAGCACCATTTGTGTGTGAAAAAAAGAAAATATATGAATGATAAGACATATAAAGAGTTGAAAGAGCTTTCATTGGCAGGTTTTTTTCCCCCTTCTATTTGAGAAAGGGTTTGTGGATGTGAAATTTTCCCAAAAGGATAGTAACAAAAACAGAAATGTGATTCTACGTGGTCATAGTGCTGTGTAACCCCCAAGAGCAGGAATACTTAGTATAGTTGTATAAAAATTAATACACAAATGATGACTCTGAGCATGTAAGTCTTCATTGCACAAAACTGGTTATGAAATTAGGCTAGCATAAAGGGGTCATTTTAGTTACAATGATTTGAACGCTGAAAGGGTCTAATATTATGGAACTGACTGTAACTGCTCTCATGCATGCAATGTCACTGTCATGAAGATTTCAAATCTTATAAAATTGTACATCTGAACTGAAACAAGGGATCTGTAAGGCTGAAAAGAATTATATCAATACCAATGGAATTAAAAAATTTGTCCAAGAAAATCAAGGATATTACATTTATCCCCTGAAGTTATATTGTAAGTGGTTCCAACACTGGCAACATTAGTGAATATTATACAACACAAACCAACGAAATGCAGTTTTCTAAAATTAATATTTTAATTTCTAGTTTCTGGTGTTTCCTACGTGTTTCGAACATCATGGGTTCATCCATACTGCATATACAACTGTCTACCTGAGGATGAAACCACGAGGTTTGAAACATGTAGGAGACACCAAAAATTAGAAGTTACATATTAATTTCAGAAAATTGTGCATTTTGTTGGTTTTTGTTGTATAATTATATCACAATGCATAGTACATAAAACATAAAATTAATCAAGATGTAGTTGAGACAGATATTCCCATAAACACAATGTTAAGATGTGGAGGTTGGTTCCAGACCATCTGTTCTACTTAAGAAAGAAGGCATATTTATACTTATGAAAAATTTACATAAAGTATGAAATCTGATAAATAAATGACAATTTAAGGAGGAAGCACTTACTCTTGAACTGTAGGCAGGTCATGTCCAATGTCCAACAATACAGGTGGTGATACACAAGTCCCTGAAGGTGACTTGAAAAACCTGAGCACTGAATTCTGGCAAGACAAAGGCCTCTCTTTCTCCTTCAAGATCTCTTCATAACAAGCAAGCATCTTCATAATTCCAAGTCTACTTGTTGCTCATTGCTCATTTCAATTGACATTCTCCAACATTTTCTTGCCAGTTTCAATGAGTTAAAACTCCTCCATCAACTTCAAAACTGCTATACTCCAGTCTTTGGGCTCATGCTCATCTTCTCAGCTTCTTCAAGGGCATTTTATTACAGAATTTCAACCAGATCGTCAAACACAAGCTACTGATCATGGGAGTTCAATAACTTTTCATCATTGTAAGTGTGGTATGACGTAAGTTGTGGCATTACAGTCCTTCTGTTGGAATAAGAAAATATGAAGAAGTCAGCTTTGTGTTAAACAACCACTCTTGGGAATGCAATTATCAACTAAATCAGTAGATACTTGTATTTTCTGTCACTCAGCACTGTCATGCCATCCCTGTTTTCTGATTGCCTTAAAATTAGTATGTGTCATGCTTTGTTCTTCACTTATATTGTTTTATATTGTGGTCATCTGGGTAATTACAACATGTAGTCTGGTAAGTGTTTAACATTGTTTCAGGGGAAACTGTCAGATCCATGTCCAGGATAAAAATGCAACACTGTTGATAACAAGGGCATTCAATGCCTAAGGCAATACTTGTACTTACCTTTTATTGGATATGGTAGTTGAGGATGTAGACCATGAGATTACACTTCCATACAAACTAAATCAATGTTCTAATATCCCCGAAGGGGAATTGTGTCAGGACCACAATACAAGACGACATAATTAGGCTTGGTGAGGGATTACATTTACAGGGTGGTCTTTGTCAGTAGAAAAACCTGTGCAATGCCTATGTACATTATATTACGTGAATAATTTGTTTGTGATTGGAGGAGACAATATGGGCTCTTTGTGTATGTAGTCTTGGCAACATCTGTGTTTGAAATTTTTCCACACTTTTCTTATAATTTTAATAGTAGAGAAAGAAAATGTAAGATTTACAGCCCTTTTACAATACTGCTAATTTTGGTATGCTTCATGTGGTCAGGACCTATCTGAACAACCGACAAACTGTGGCATGTTAAAATACTTCACAGGGAGAAACCCAGTGTTTCCTACTATCATAACAGGCTGCATACAACAGAGCACTTGTACCATATGAGTACAGAGATATGTGCAGAAGTCAGTCATGCAATCAGTCACAATCTTCTGCTAATGGCATTTACTCAAAGTTCTAACACAAGTGATACATTTCATGTAATCTGCTTTGCAGATACAAGTGTGATGGGATGTAATGCCATATAGACTGTAAACAGTTAGACATTTCAAAGGGTTGTGGCACCTCCTTCTTTAGGGTCAAGCAGTCCAAGAACAGGAACATCGCAGAACATTTGAATGGTCATGAACATAGCTGTATTAACCTCAAATCTCACAAATACAAATTAGCCACAAATTGGATATATACCTGCTTCTATTTTGGTATTTTGCGGATAACGAAATCTTTTGACAGTGATGAATGTGTTGCTACTGCAGAATCTTTACAATAGTTTATCATTTCTTTCCATTTTTCTTCATTTCTGGCAATCAATTCTTATTTTTTGTTCACATGGCTCCATTTTATCAATTCATACTGTCAATGGCACATCATAAAACAGTTTAAAAAAAATTATTTCTTGAAAATGAGTTACAGGATTAATTCAAAGTTCAAGTCAGTGGCATGCCCAAGAGCAGGCTGAAAAACCACAATTTTACTGAACCTCTAAGATCCTTATGACATCTGGCAATTAACCATAAATTTATAATCCCTCCGAACATACCACTGGTTTAGAGTTTATTATCAGCATACAAGTGGTGCAAGCATACCCTGTGTAAAAATATAATTTCAGCATTTATAAGGGAACACTTCACAGTCAATTGATCATGTAAGATGATAAGAAAAAAATGAATACGGTCTCCCTAAAGTCACAGAAGTAGCTCTGAATAAAATTTGCAAACAACCACTGAACACTGGCAAGATTTTTAGCTAACACAACCACACAGCAAGCTCATGCATTGGTGGCCAGTCCCTCATGGAACTTAATGCTACAACTTTTACCAGGATGAAATAAGGTACAATATTCCTTCTCTCATACGACATACACTGCACACGGTATGTTACTGTATTCTTCATTTCCTCCCTCTCTACTAAACTACAGGACATTCAGCAAAACACGAAATTGATTTGTGAACAGAGTTTTATTCATTCATTCCCACATAAAATACGAACAATCCTGGGCTATTTTGACTTCTGGATGTTTGGAGCTACAGCAGCTTGGGCAGCCTTTTTGGCTTTCACCATTTCCACTAATTCCTGTAAAGAAAAACAAACCCATGAAATTATTTTAGGCCCCTTCAAAGAGCAATGTCCATAAACTGAACGACACCTTAAATACAAGCAATTTGATTTTTCTGAATATCAAAATACAAACATTTATTAAAGTTTCTCATAGCTTAAAGCACATGAGATACCATGAACTAAACTTACCTTGCAAAACTGCATATATTATGCCATGTAAACACCAATTAAAAAATCAGAGTTTCAAGAGAAGCAGAAGCTAGCATCATACTGAACTGAGGGAAATAATATGATCTTGCCAGTACCTTTCCAATTTAAGCAGCACACAGTTTGCTAACACACACATTTTTGAGAAATGGGTCTTGTCCAGTTGTATTACATGTAATATTACATACCTTATATCTTCTCATACAGTCTTTCTTAGAACGTGTAGGAAGACATTCAGCAATCCTGTCCCATCGCTCAGGTGTTGAAGCAGGATATGTTTTCAGAGCCTGCTCTAATAGCTGCTGTTCCAAAGCAGTCCAAGGAGCAGCTTTCATTCCCTGCTGATCAGCTGGACCTAAATCAATGGTACTGTAGTTACGTGACTTATGATCATATTTTGATATTTTATCACCCAACTGTTTCAGAGGTGAGGGAGCTAAAGTGCCCTAGAACTAAGCAGACTGCCCCTACCCCATATACACCAACTTCCAGCACTTCTCAATAGTTTTCCAGAAACTGAACTGGAATAATACTGAAATATATATTAAAAACACATTTATATATATATATATATAGTGTTTTAGTTACTGAAATGCAAATATCTTCTCTCCCTTTTTCAAGGAAACCATGCAGTCTACTCATACAGATAACTTAATAGTAATTTTGCCACTCTGCTAAGAATGTAGCCACACACTATTATTCAAGTCACACATGGTGGTGCATATGTTTTGATAACACAAAAATTCATGTTTGCATGCCTGTTGTTTGTTACCTGCAGGGCATATTATTTGGAGTCCATTATAGACATTGTAACAAAGAGTTATAAAATACCAGACATCTCAAACATCTGGGGTCAAAAAGATTTCTCACGTTACTTACTATCAAACCTCTGGGATGTAGTTGCAGAAACTTCCACAGAATTTTTATGTTCTTTCTCAAAGTTATCATATGCTTTCTCGTTCACAGCAACTTTAAGGATGTTTCTTGAATAGTCACAACTTTGAAGATCTTTAGCCTTGGCGAGCACTTCTTTTGGAGTCCGCGGCACAAACTCACCAATGGTATGTTGATTGATAAAATTGGCAACTACTTCCCACCTGTAATAATAGTATTTATCACATTTCACAAACTTTTATTCATTAAAAAAAAACACCAGTATTCAACTCAGCATAACGTTAAAATACATCAACCCTAAAGCCGTCAAATGCTGATTATTTTGACTGTCTGCACATTCCTGTGGGCCCCAAGCTGAAAATCTAATTTAAAAACTGTACACTGCAATATCAGAATGTGACATCTCAGCATTATATCTGAATTAGTCACAAAACATTTTCAGAAAACATTTCCCCCACTTGTGAAGTTATGTGGGAGTTTGTGTATGTTGTTTAGCCATCAATTTTGCAGCAGTTTGGCTTGGCATTGGGGGAAATGAAGCTGCCATTTCTAGGGTTCGAGTAATTTACAAAAACCAACTATAGTGCTTTGGCTGTGGGTGAATGACTGAGGAAATGGGGTCAAATTCCTGGCAGGGGGAGAAGATTTTTATCTTCTCCACAACATCCAGATCAGTTTTGAGGTTCATCCTGCCTCCTATCCAACAGACACTGGGGGCTCTTCCCTCAGACTACAGTGGTTGTGGCACAAAGATGATCACCCAATTCCATCTAGTTCTGAAATTAAGAACATGTATGTCTACAGTTCCACTTCCCCATATGTCTTCATGGAATGGTGCCTAAACAAACATAGGGACAACTTTAACTTTTCTTATAATTGGGTAAATAGGATACTTTCATACCTCTGATTAGTTCCTGCTGGGAACACATTGACAGCCTTAATGAGCAACTGCAACTGATCATGTGTCCATGGAGCTGACCCCTTTTTACTTCTACCTGCAGCTCCTGAGCCACCTCCACAGGCACGGGTGGCAGACTCCATAAGCTCTTGCCGCTCACGCTCGATGCGACGTTCTGTTTCCTCCATCGCTTGCAGGAAAGCCACACGGCCATCGTGTGCCAACCTAGTAACTAGTTCTTCCAATCTACAGCAGTAAAATGTTTTGATTGTTTTAAAATCACTGTGACAATCAATGGGTCAAGAGCAGGGCAATGATGGAGGTGACATACGGGAATTAATATAATATGGAGATATAGTAATGAAAATCACCCATTATGAAGAATACTACAGAAAAATCACAGGGGGCTGCAGGAAATGTGTGTCAAGTAAATTTCTTCATTACAAAATTAGCTTAAATTTATATTGTGCTTAAGGCAGAAATTGGCTTCAGTGTTTATTACCAGAAGAAATGCTATTCCAATCTGAATCTGAATTACTAATGTAATAAAAATAACATCATCCTACACTGCAGATATTGCACAACTTACTTCCAGACTTCAAATAAAATATGAATAAGGTTGTAGAAGTTACTATCATTTCAGTCCATACATTTCAATGAATTAAAGCTGCACCTGCTCTGACCTCATGTTACTTAAATTAATTCGAACTCCCTGGTACCAACATGTTACATGAGTTGCGGAATAAGACTGAGAATATTGTAATTATTGTCACTTACTCGTCTATTCTCAGGCATTCACAGATCTTCTCTAGGCCAGCCATGTGGTGCACCATTTCAGAAGGATCAACTGAATAATAATTGTTTTCTTTGGCTAGTTTCCGAAGTGTTGCACGCTCCTTTTTAAGAGCGCGTTTCTGTGCTTCACGTTCTGCTTTTATGGCATCCTGTTTTGCCTTCTGTTCTGCCTCAGCTTCTTCCTTTTTTTTTCGCATCTCTTCTTCAACAGCTTGTGCTTTCTAATGTAGGAAACAAAAGTTCTGAAAATGGTACTTTCATTTTTGTGTTTTCTAATACAAGGGGAAAAAAAAGTCATGAGAATGATACTCTCATGTTTGTTGCTTTCAGTGACAGATAACAATGGCAATTAAAAAAGGATAAATCTGTCTGCATATCTAAATAAAATTTGTCACACAAAAGTTAATGTCCACATTATGAAGATGACTGCACCAACAGACCCAACAGATTAAGTTTTGCACCTCACTGTGTGTACCCAGTGAGATATATGTGGTGCAATCAGACAGTTACCAGACTGAATCTATTTCTCTACAATAACACCACTTACCTCCAAATCAATGCTGTCCCCTCCAAAGTAGCCTCTTTGGGACTTCATACAGTAAGCCCAGCCATCACACTACCATTTAAAGTAGTCTGCGAAGTGCACTGTTAGGTACTTGGCAAATGCATCCTGCAAGTTTACTGCAATCATGGTGATATCAAGAGATATCCTTCCCTTTAATGCCATTTGAATTTTAGGAAAAGAAAGAAGTTGTCATAAGATGTCAATTTAGTCTTGCTGGTTTAAATTTTGTCTTTATGGAACAAATTCATAATTCACAACTCCATGAATGTTGAAAAAAACAATGAGCATCCCTCCATATTTCAATGAGTATGTCTTACCCATTTTTGGGTGTGGAGATGACAGACTCTTCTAATGAGACTAATGTTGCTTGGTTTTTGGGTCATACCCATAAAACTCACATATCACCAGTCGTTACCTTCAAAAGGAATTTTTGGTCTCTTTTCAGGCCTCTCTTCAAGGTGCAGGCCCATCCTGGCACAATTTTTCTTTTGCTTCTCACTCAGCAGGCAGGGCATGAATTTGGCAGCAATCTGATTCATGTTCATATTGTCTGTTAAAGTGCTCTAAACTGACACAAATGAAATTCCCAACATATAAACAACTTCACAGATAGTGATTTCTCTGTTTTCAAAGACAGTTTCCTTTAGTCCACATTTTCATCTGTTTTGCTCATCAATGGAGGTCCCCAGCATTCAGCATTCTCAACTGGAGCCACACCACTTCTGGGCTTGGAAAAACCCAAAAACTCCAGCCCTTCCCACTGTTGGCCCTCCAAATCTACTTTTAGCATTTCAACAGTTTCTATAGCATATTTCCCCAGTTTAAAGCAAAAATGATGCAGATCTGCTGTTTATTCAAATACACCACAATCTCAAATGAGCAACGTATTTGTTCTTAAGACATCACTCAAAAATCACTTGGTACAACCTTATTCCAAGCAGGAAATGACTTGGCACTCTATTCTATCTACATCTTGTGGTAGAAGTTCATGCTAACAGGAGTAGTGTCATCTTGTGGTCAGTCCAGAAACTATCTGATCACACCACACATAACCCAGATCCCAAATTTTGTGGTTTTGAAAAATGTGATGATGGATGAACTCAAAAATAACATTTTCAATAAATGCCTTACATCATCATTATCAGAAAACTTTAAACTTAACTTGCAGAAATTAGTGTTAGCAGAATTCTGATAAGAAGTACATTTAGTTAGTTTTCTTACACGATCCTCCTCCTCCTGACGGGCTCTCGCAGCATCCTTTTTTGCTTGCTTTACAGCTAATTTCCGGTCTTTATCTTCCTGCTTAAATTTTTGAATACGAGGATCTAAACTATATGCTGTATCAACAAGATTTCGAATTCTAGCCATTTCTTCTTTCTTCCGCTTTGCACGAGCTGCCTTATTTTGTTTCTCTATCCATTTTCGTTCCTCACGTCTGAAACAAGGTACGATGTATAAAAGGCAAGAAAATATCAGATAGGGAGTAAAATATGTTACACGAGATGTTACTGCAAAATAATCCTGGCCATATACAGAAATCTTACACGTATACATAGAGCATGTGTGTTTGTGTGTGTGATTATAAGTAGTGCCAAGCCTGGTGACTGTGCAGTCTAAGGCATACACCTGCAGCTGCTAGATTGCTGGGATCGCAGGTCTGAATCCTGCTGGGGGCATGGATGTTTGTCTCTTGTATCTTGTGTAGGTTGTGGCCTTTGTAATTAGATGATAACCATTCAGAGGAGTCCTAAGGGGCGTGTGCATCTGTGTGTCATCTAGAAACCCTGAGGCAGCCTAGGCCCAAATTGGGCTGTTGTGCCACAGCAAACAAATGATTAAGTAGTGTTATTACCAATGATAAATAATTTGTTACTGAGTTGTTCACATTTACATTCCATGATTATTCTTCTCCTGCATGAACTACAGGTTACTGCATGAATTGGATCTTTAATAATAATAATAATAATAATAATAATGGCTCAATGGGTATGGGAGAGGTAGTACCTTTGTAAGGGAAACCCAGTATAGTCAAAATAAGATGTTTAAAGAAGACACTAAAAAATTTTACAGAAACTTGGGCATGAAGATTGTAAAGGCCAGAGAACCTCCCTCTATGGCAGAAACAGAGACTTACTGGAAGTCACTATGGGGAGAAGAAGCACAGCATAATGAAA
>Ga0123354_10006984_pt1 | contig 16877 bp, 12 predicted proteins | sample TergutLab28metaG_2_FD_97872 | JGI IMG/M metagenome (GOLD analysis project Ga0123354, IMG submission 97872) | Labiotermes labralis P4 segment gut microbial communities from Petit-Saut dam, French Guiana - Lab288 P4 | ecosystem: Host-associated > Arthropoda: Insects > Digestive system > Gut ...
AGGTGGCGGACGCTTGTGAGTGCAGTAATGAACCTTCGGGTTCCGTGAAATGCGGGGAATTTCTTGATTAGCTGCAAACCAGTTAGCTTCTCAAGAAGGACTCTGCACCATGGAGTAAGTAAGTTAAGTTTAAGGTTCTTCACTTTTTGTTGATTAAATATTTTTAGTTTCTGCGTGTGAATTATTGGCACGGTATTATACGAATCCTGTAGCCTTTCTCTTTAAGATCTGCATATAGTATTTGAAACATTTTTAGTTGTGGTGAGTATCTGATGGAAGCAGAAGGAACAGTTTCAATAGTAAAACCAATTAGATGCACCAGTGCATCAAATTATTTTATTTTGAAATGACACTCTACATGTTTCGGACCGTCTTTCCGTCCGAAACATGTACAGTGTTACTCCAAATAAAATAAATTTGATACATTGGTGCATCTGGTTGGTTTTACTATAGAAATTTATTACGATGCACGGCCCTGTGAACGTCAGATCAGAAGAAACAGTTTTTGATTGAACGTTATGCAGTTTGACGGAACAAGTTAGCCAACACCTGACTTGTATTGGGAGGTGCCCAGTTCGAACCTCAGCCAGGACACCTACTCTTCTGACTGGATTTGTTGTTATCATTCCCTCAAGGCATACGCCGGCGTAGTGTCTTAAATTATGTCTCCAAAACTTTCTTCCAGATAGATTCCAGTTCCTTTTTCTCCCTTGTGCGTACCATTCAACGCTGCCTAGAGTTACCCAGCGCGAATTAACGTGTACTGCGAAGCCATATAACTTTGTAAGGAGCAGTAGCGTGAGCTGGCTTTGTAATAACAAATTCGTGTCTCTGGTAGAGGCCAGTGAGGGGAAGACGAAGAAGAAGACGTAAGCAGCTACTGGGTGACCTTAAGGAAACGAGAAGACACTGGAAATTGAAAGTGGAAGCACTAGATAGCACCGTGTATAGAGATCACTTTGGAAGAGGCTATGGACCTTCTGTAAGACAGACTGCAATTTGCATGCGGGGCCAGCATGGCCACCACTGTGGGGTTTTGATAGAATTTACTTTTTTGTATTTTGTAATTTATGAAATTAAAGGATGAACATTCTACGAAAACAAAACAAAATTTCGTAGGTTCCTACAGTCTTAGTTGAAGAATGATGTAGGTAGTTGCTGCGTATGCATGAAAATTGCACACTTCTGGGCTTCTCTGTTATGGACCATTAAAATATCTCGTCCCTTTACATACAGGTAATGTGAACCGTATTGCTAAAAATATCTTTCCGGCGTTGATGGGGTACAGCGAGTTGTGTAAACTGAGGGAGAAGGATTGTGAACAATTTATGTACTCAATCTTGCAGTGTATCTCCGATGTGGTCTGCCAGTTTTCTCACTGTTACAAGACACATGGCCGTAGTGCTAGCGTACCAATGTTCCCGTTGGGAGAAGCGAAATTATGCAAATAGTCGTACAGACTGTATGAAGTCACTTGCGTCTTGTGTATCGCCAGAAGGTGCAGTCAGTTTGCGTTAATGTCCAACGCAGAGCCATGGAGTTCACATGTTTTATCAGCAAACAAACAAACAAACAAACAAACAGGAGGCCTGTAACCGTGTAAGGGACAGTTTATTTCTGAGTTAAAGCGTTTCGTTTACCGTGACATTTCATTATATTACCATTTAACGACCAAGCATCATTTTTCGGACGATACTCTGTGGCAGGATTAGTACGTATGATGAATGTCACGTTGAGGACTGTGAAGCAGGGGGGGAATTTGCTTGGAGGGAAAAACGGGCCACAAAAAAAAAAAAAAAGTTTGTATAGTCAGATTCCTTGTCAAGCCGTGAATCAGGCAATGCATTAATTTAATACTCATTACTGCAGAGATTGCCAGCTTATTGGCTTTGCAGAATGGGGTTGAATTTACAACCAAGTTCAAATAACCCCTGTGCAGTGACGTAAGCAGTGGAAAATTGACGTGAGATTTGGGACTTGGAATGCGAGGAGTCTGTAGGTCAGGGGCACTGAAGGCAGCTGCAAGAGAATTAGCGAAGTATAGGTTAGATTTATTGGGAGCACAGACGGTCAAATGGGACACGGGTGGCACTAGACGGGCAGTGGATTATGCTTTGTGTGTGTGGAGAAGAAGTGAAATTATCGGTTAGGGACAGTATTTTTTCCCCATAAGAGACTAATTAATATTGGCAGCTAACAGATTAGAGTTTATTGATAGCCAGAGTCAGGAGTGTACAAATCCCGGGTGCCTGGTCGCCGTGGCATGTAAATTTTATTGGGTGACGCCCAATATTTATGGGTCGTCATTGTGGAACTTGGCTTATGTCACCTTGCTGGAGCCTAGAATTTTGAGGTGGCTCCTAGATTTTTGGAAAAGTTGTGTACCCCTGGCTAAGAATTTACTGGTATTGTATTGTTCTGATTGGGCATGCCCACTTTGAACATAAAACGCAGTGACAAGGGTAGTTTCTATGAGAAACTAGTGCCAGTATTTGGCCAGTTCCTTGAGTATTGCATGAAACAAGAGGCTGCAGAAAATTGCATAATGAGGAGCTTCATTATTTTTGCTTGTCCCGAAATATTATTCGAGTGATCAGATTGTGGATAATTAGAAGGGGGGGGGGGGGCAAGTGACACATACGAAAGAGGTGAGAAATGCGTACAGGTTTCTGTTAGGAAAACCTAGAGGAAAGAGACCACTTGGAAAACCTAGGTGTAGAAGGGAGTATAATATTAATATATAATATATATATTAAAATAGGATTAGAGGGCATGAACTAATCTGGCTCAGGAGAGAAAGTAGCGGGGTGTGATGAACACAGTAACGAAGCTTTGGTTCAATAAAAGGCCCAGATTTTCGTATCTTGTGATAGACGTTTTACAAATTAGGGTAGTTACAATGGTCCCTACATATAATTTGAATAGAGAGTGATGTCATTGAAGACAAAGATGCTGGAAGAGTATCGTTAAGGTGGATGTTACGGAGAAAGGCCAGAAAGATTGAAGATGGATGGAACTAGCCCACTGTGTCGTCAGTTTTGAGCTGGGCATTAAATGCAGTAAGTTGGCAGATTCTTCCACCAGCGATATGGATTATTGGGCCCAAAAGACAAAGTATTGGTTGTGCCTACCACGTCGTGAGGGCTCCTAGGAGATGTGTGGGCTCTCTTCACCCATTCTTGACAGTAATCGACTTATAACTGAATTGTAAATTTGGAAAAGTGGTTCCTCGTTGGGGTATTCTGCATTGAGAGGCATTGGTTCTCTGGCCGCTCGGATCTGCGGTCTCTGCACTTGACTGCTACCGTCCTCTCTCTTCGTCCTAGCCCCTAAAACCCTCGCCTTGGGGGAATTTGCGTTTTGCAGACTCAGCATTTCCAAAAGTTGCTAAGTCTCCTCTTGTCTCCCCACACTGATGACGTCACAGCAAAGTGAATGCAAATTGCAAATGTACCCAAGGGAGATGTTGGTCCTAAAATAAATTACATTAAAATCTGACCAGCATTGTTAAGACACCGACAGTGAGGAGGCGCTTTTATTGATATTCGGCAGTTTCTTGCTAAAGTACAGTGCAGTGGCGGTTTCTGAGTAACAGTGGCGGATTGTCAATAATGTGCCCAAGCTTAGAAAGTGCTAGACGTCTATTTTTGGTTTTGGAGTCCAGTCTTTTGTTCATTCCTTTATTTTCTGGAGTGGTAATGCATCAATTGAGAATTTCAATGTAAGATATACCTGTAATTCCATTTTTAAGTTACTGATTATGAAATTAATTAATTAATCAATCTATAAAAAGAACCGTGATTTGCTATGAAAGTTACTACTGTACAGTGTTTTTAAGCAGGCAGTGCGCGAATAATGTGAAATGTGAAAGTATTTCACTGTGATACATATCGGTGGTAACTAGGCCTATAGGCCTGCATGAACCCGCACTTTGCCCACAGATTGTATTGGTGTGTTCTGTATGATTGTCATTATGATCAGCAGTTATTTTCCCAACTTAAACTTTGTAATGGAGAAACATTGTGTTCACTGCCAGGTAGAGAACTCAGTTTTATGTTTCATTTAGATGAATTCCTTGCTTCAGAGATTGAATTGTATTGAATCAAGTTATATGGCTATTTTTGAACTTGTTCTTTCATCAGCATGAATTTTTGTTTGGTGAAACTGTATACTTCCCACAGTGTTTCTCACCCCTCACTTTTATTTGTTCTAGCAGAGTGATAATGTGTGTGTGTGTGGGGGGGGGGGGGTTTGGGGGGGGGTTCGGGGGTTTTGTGCCCAAGTATAAAATATGTAAAATATCAGGCTTCTTACAGGTTTCTTCATTGAGTTAAATGTACTTGAATTCTGAGCCATGGTTTCTAAAGTGGCATATTTGTAATCTGATATCTGGTTTATTTGATTACACATGCATTTTGAAAATTTGTGTTTTTGTTTTCCAGGATGGTGATTATGTAATGGAAAAAGAATATGAAGGCAGAGGACTATGTCCATATGATCCTGATCATAACAGCACAGCCGTTTACAGTGGTGCGTAGACCAGTTTTGTCGTGGGTAACCCATTTATTCTGATCTCATATAGACAGACAAATTCAGTCTGCTTGTAACATTATAAACAAGTTATGTATGAAAACAAGGTACAGTTGTGTATGTACCAGTATATACATAGGCAGAATTATGTATGCATGCATAAATTTCTACACATATGTACATGCAAATAAATACATACATAGCTACATGCCAGCATAGGGGTAACACAGAGGGTGCAAGGGGAGCAAATGCCCCTTCAATATTTTTTATACCTAGGAATAAATTTTTGGCTATGGAATTTAAGAGAGGCAAATAAAAAATAGAAATATTTTCTAAATTTGGGTGGTGTAAATACAGAAAAAGAAAGAAAAACATGCATTTTAGGGGACACAGATTAGAGGCATGTGAGTCACCCATTTACAGGGGAAGACAGGCTGTAAATTCTCTTGTTCAAACCAATCCTAAACATCTTTCTAACTTGACTTCTTCTTAAATGACAGTTCCAAATACCCATGGTAAACTTTGTCCCCCATTGTTATTATGCATGCCAGACTGGTATGTGGCCTCAATTAGGGGCCATTTGGCCCAGGCACTGATGGCAAAGATAAATGAGCATGTAGCAACGGTGGAATGATGACCGACAGGGGAAAATTGAAATGTTCTGAGTGAGATTTACCCCATTGCAACTTCATTTACCCAAAATTCCACTTGGGCTGCTGAGGTGATCAGCTGGCTGGTAGCTGATTGTGTTACACACAGCTGCTGTAGGTGAATGTTGCATAGTGATGGTTCTTTTGGCCCTGTGTGGTACCGATGTAGTTGGCTTCTGAATGTGTGTATCCAGTATGCCATTACATGGATGTGACATCAAGCTTCAAACAAATGAATTCATCAATTATTATTTGAGCATATATAGTCAATAAGTACAGATGATTGTATTTCACAATGGTAGTGATTAGTAACAATGGGGATGAATCACATTCAGGCAGATAATTGTGTCGATGCTGTAATAAATATGATAAACTGTTGTAACATGATGAAACACACACACCTACACACACACACACACACACACACACACACACACACACAAAAGAATCTGTCTGGTAGCAGATCCTGAAGGTACAATCCTGCTGATATGAAGTCCATGATCCTAAGCCAGCTCCATATACAAGAAGTCTTTTTTAATATCTCCCAGTGCATGGTAGTTTAACTGCACCGAAAGGCTGCACCTGCCAGGATATCTCATGGCAGCTCTGTGGTCATGACAGTGATAAAAGAGATGATCTAAATATCCTGTCCTTGCATTATTTTTATCAGTCCCCCCAAAAAATGTTTAGTGTTATCCTCCCACCTCCTCCTCTTCATCTTCCTCCTCCCTTAGCCTTCCAATTGCACATGTTTTTAAGTCCTCCCAGTTAAGAAATGTTCCCATCATATCTCAAATACCATCTTATACATATACAGAGCAGTGTGATATACTACAAAAGAGGTTCTTGCATGCAGGCTGCGAGTTTCATCCTAGCATTTAAAAATGTTTTTTACTTCTAAATGACGGTTTATGGGTAGAAAAACTATATAATTGCTACTCTGTCATAAAGCAGAACATTGGAATTTCGAATTTTGTCACATGTTTTCTCTCAGTACTACAGTGTTGACATGTGTAGTGTGTGATTGTCAGGTAGCTGTTAAGTCTCCTAAAATAACAAAGATTATGAAATTGTGTATTTGATTTCATTGTAACACATTTAATTGTTGGCTCCCATCTTTGCCTTGTACATTTTGTTACCTAATTAGTGTCTTAATGCCTGTCTTCGATAATATTTGTCATACAGCATAAGTAATAAAAACTGTAAATAATTAAATCTTTTGTTTCAGATGGTCAGCTGTACACAGCTACTGTAGCAGATTTCTCTGGTACTGATCCCCTCATCTACAGGGAACCACTTAGAACAGAGCGCTCAGACCTGAAGCAATTGAATGGTAACTGTTTTCTCATGAAAATCTTTTCAAATGCCTTATAAATTTGTTCATAAATCTGTTAAGTTTTTGGACACTTTTATGTCAACATAATGCATTTAGAATAGTATCATAAATGAAGGTCGTATCTTGCAACAAGACATGCAACAGCTTAGAAACAAGTAAACTGAGTTTAAAAGTATTTGACAGTGTTGCAACATGTTGTTGAAGTTTTGATGTTTTGCTGACCATGCATCTCAGTATATTTATCTTAGTAATTAACCAACTTGATGCACAACATTTTGTTTTACAATAAGTTTATTTCATGCCTCTACATGTTTTGAGCACATGTGTTCATCATCAGGAGGTCAAAATTGTATTATACAGCCTCTGGTATCATCACACCTAGAGGTGGCCGTCCCGCGCACAGGTTGTATTATCTGGTATCATCACACCTATAGGTGTGATGATACCAGAGGCTGTATAATACAGTTTTGACCTCCTGATTATGATCACATGTGCTCAAAACATGTAGAGGCATGAAATAAACTTGTGGTAAAACAAAATTTTTTGCATCAAGTTGGTTGATTACTAAGATAAATGGTGTTGAAGGCCACTTGTTTGGGTTTTGTCTGTTAACTATTTGTGCATAGAGAAGTTACAACATTTCATGCTGTCTGTGCAAATATTCTCCATAGAAGTAGAACCTATTCCCAAAACAATGGACACGTAATTTTTACATAAAAATTCAGATTGATTGACATAGCCTAAATAAACAGCCGTAAATGCCAGAAGTGTTTAGTTACTTGTTTGTGTTGAGGCTGAGTAGGAAATAAATTGTTTCCATTAATGATCATTTATCACTGTCAGGAGATTGATTTCTTGTCTGTCATGAAAAACTACTACAAAGGTTATATTATGGTGATGCACCATGTTATTGTATTGTAACATGGAGATAAATACATATTTTCAAGCATCTGCTACTGTTCACTGATATGTTGATTTGTGTTTCAGCTCCAAATTTTGTGAGTTCCATGGCATATGAAGATTACATTTTCTTCTTCTTTAGGGAGACAGCGGTTGAATACATCAACTGTGGCAAGGTAAGACAGTAAAAGCAACAACCATGAAAATACATGCTTGTGGTCTGCTGTGTTGTTCTTGCCTAATGAACTGTAACTTTTGATACTGTCCTTAAATAACATTTAACTAATTATTTAAAGCATATCAGTGATAAGTGTAAGTGTAGTAAACACATATTTCCACTTTTTACACCACAAGCACATCAAAGGTGAAATAAATGTGAAGTATAAAGAAATCATTAAGATTGAGATGTACTTTCCTTCTGTAATAAAGAAACATTAAATTCAAACAATTCTTCTCCTAGTGGGTACTTATTTACATTGATAAGAACTGAAAATTTGGTGTATGCGGAATGAATAAACAGTCAGTGTTCACACACACACACACACACACACACACACACACACACCTAGGACTCACATGCCTTATGTAGTTCACAAATGCCTCAAGAAGAAGACATAAAAAAAAAATGCATCTGTTCACTATGTTCTAAGTGCAGTAAAGTATCTCTTTTGTTTTTCGTGTGGGAGAACAGGTATAACAATATTTTGAAACTATTTCGAATTATTTATTAGGAAGTTCAGAAATGTATGCTTAACATAAATTTATCAGGTGATCTTCAAAATACATATAAACTACTTATGCAAAAATATTTCAGGCATGAAATATTTCATTCATGTCTACAGTGTTTTAGACATCTGCTGCTCTGTGGTACATATTTAGTGATTTAGACTGGCGATACTTGCATTAATGCCTTCAGGCACCCTTGTAAAGCATCTTTTATTTTTGTTCTGTTTCAACTGAAGTTAAATGGCTAGAAAATATTTCATAAAATCCTCCAGTATTTATTGTGGTAAAAATCTGTTTAAGCATTTCTTGATTTGTTACAGGTATGCATATGGGTGAATAGACATGCAGAACAATTTAGGATGCACTACACATGTGTGCATATGTGCGCACACACACAACACACACACACACACACACACACACACACACATGCAGAGTTGTTTTTAACATGTGCAAATGATACCAAAATTTATCAAGCATTATTAAGTAAAGCAGATCTCAAACTGATTGTTGCGGTGCTGCTGAAACAGTAATAGGCATTGAAGAAGAGGTCTATAAACTTTTCTGTTTATTTCATTGCTGGGAGAAGTTATGAGGCACGTTTTTAAAGTAAGGTCCGGTCAGCATTTAAAAATAACACATAAGAGATAAAATTTATTTATCACAGGCAAAAGAGATCTACATATTTACCTTATTTTTCCACATAGTCCCCTCCGACCTCCACACATTTTTGGTATCGTGGCACCAGCTTCCTTATTCCAGTGTCAAAGAAGTCCGCCGCCAGCAACTTGAACCATGTGGTAACGTCTCTCTTCAGTCTATCATTGTCTTCAAAGCTTTGGGATGCAAGCCATTTCTTTAGATGCATGAATAGGTGGTAGTCGCTTGGTGTGAGATTGGGGCTGTAGGGCGGGTGGTCAAAAACTTCCCAGCGAAATTGTTGCAACAGTTGAGCAGTTCGAGCTATGGTATGAGGTCGCGCATTGTCATGCAAAAGCACAATCCCACTGGACAGCATTCCACATCTTTTGTTTTGAATGGCCCGTCTATGTTTCTTCACAGTTTCACAGTAAGCATCAGTGTTAATTGTAAATCCACGTTCTAGAAAATCAATAAGCAAGATCCCCTTTCTGTCCCAGAAAATGGTGGCCATGATTTTTCTGACTGAAGATGCTTGTTTGAACTTCTTTGCTTTCGGGGGCATTGAGTGGCGCCATTGCACTGACTGTCGCTTTGACTCGATGTTTGTGTAGGAAATCCACGTCTCATCTGCCTGTGAATTTCGGCAGCATTATTGATTCTTGCTAACAAAAACCGAATCACAGCGTGGACTTCACACCTGGCGGGATTATTTATCACAGCGCACATTGTGACATGAAACAAGGATCGACCTGCGACAAAATGGCAGACATTAGCTAATGAACACATGTATGATCCTGCGCATGCGCGCTCCCACACCGTACAGCTGATTGGCGGCAATTTCAAACCAGACCTTACTTTAAAAACGTGCCTTGTAGAAGCTTGATGACTTTTATAGACATCCATGTAGAAGTAGAAGATATGTTATATCCAGTTGGTTACTGTAGCATGTACAAAGTCAGTTGATACTGTACTTCCAGACTGTGTATTCACGGGTGGCTCGGGTCTGCAAGCATGACAAAGGAGGTCCACATCAGTTTGGTGATCGCTGGACCTCTTTCCTCAAGTCTCGCCTCAATTGTTCCGTCCCAGGGGACTACCCCTTCTACTTCAATGAAATTCGTATGTATAACGTACAGTTGTGTAAAGAACTTGATTTAATAATCTGGTACAAGGAACTGAGCAACAGTCTGGATATGATATGATATGATATGGTGTGATATGATATGATGTGATATGAATTTTAGTCAGAAATGCTATTTTATGCAACATTAACTGTTAACTGCTGCTAGAGATGTATGTTGAAAAACCTGGAGCTGACACACCACACGCCTGGGAAATGTAATAATCGAATTCAACTAATAAATCTTATTCAATCTAGTGTTGTCTAATCTAATACTGCTTTGCATTAGGTCCAACTAAAAAGTTCAGAGACTAAGTATAAAAGAATTGCATAGAAAAAGTTGAGAATGAACATTCATGTCTCTCTGGTATACGATGCAGTGTCAGTGGGTGAGTGTTTTCTGATATCTTGAAGAAACATAGTTTCTTTCATCTTCAAGGGTCAAGAGTGCCATGAAGAATGCCCCATGGCACTTGAAGATGAAGGTACTACACTTCTTCAAAATGGTGGGTAGCACTCATCCAGTGACATAGTGCCATGTCTCAGAAAACCCCAATGCTCAGACACATTACTGCATAAAACCTCAGATCTCCTAAGAAGAGTTGACTTTAAAGGCTTCAGATGATAGTATATTACAGTGGGCTTGCCAGTGTTTTTGATATCGTCATTGTAGGGTCATTACACCACAGTTTTTTAAAAACTTGGTATTCGGGTGGAGAAGAATCTTCATCTGGTGAGTCCATTAGATAATGAAACATCACTGAGACTACTCCATTTTCACCTACAGATAAACTGGTTCAGTTTTTGAAATGTGGTGTAATAAATTAATGCTGATGTGCAACGTCCATAACAACAATCAGTCCCATTAAAAAACTGGAGTTGAATGACCTTCATCACATGGGGTGGTGGTGGTGGTGTTATCATGTTGGGAAAGAACATAAGTACAACATTTTCCGTATGCCATTAGAAGAATTAGTCTAGAGGTGCCTAGGAAAAAAAAGACTAAATTTATAAAGCAAGTTTTGAGGTTCTCACAGTTGCTGAGGATTCAGATCTTCTGGGATGTGATGCATTTTTTGTTTGGCGAGTGGTTCCAGATGTCATGCACGAACATACTGGCTTCAGCTTCAAGATGTCAGGCAGTCGAACAAGAGAAAGCTTAGAACAGGAGCATAACCTGGGGGATGCAGGAGAAGGGGGGGTGGGGGGCAAAGGCCCCTCCGGTATGTTTTCTTACTTTCTACCTTTGCTCCTTCATAAATTAAAGTTCCTAATATTAGTGGTCAGTTTGGCCTCCTGATTGTTCTTAGCCAAGTTTACACCTGTAGCTCAGAATACTTCTTGGACTTCTTGACCTCTAAATGAGAACATTACTTTTCTTTAAAATGTCAGTAGCCACCGCACCAACAACAAAGCATTACATTCCAGAAGATACAAATCAGAAATTTATGAATTTGACACAGAGCTGACATCAGGAACGAAGTCACAATGTCTGTATACAATAAAGTACAGATGTCCATGTCCATTCCCATCTGAAGCCCTAACAGGGAATCAAACCATCATTGCTTAGTTGTCTAGCCTGTGGCCTGGTTACTGTACTGATTATTCTGGAAATGCTTCTTGTTACTCGTTTTAAACTGTTACATACTTGTCTGCTTCCTGAAACACTAAACATCAGTATATAAAGCACATAATTGTGCCATTTTTTGTACTGGTGTGAAACATGGAATATTTTTGTGAGAGGTGGATGTTAGTGACATATCTCAAAAAGTAACGTGCCCAGGAAAATATTTTGCCCTCAGAGGGATAAAGTTTACAGAGTAATTAGGAATATGAAGTTCATGCTTAGAATGTGCTAGTATTTTATCTTATAAAAAAGAAGCATCCTTAAGCTTTAACTTGGTCTTGCTTTGACAAAAGAACACACTGTATATGCTGATATGCACGAAATAATGTCCAGTGTGAGGCAGGGTTTCACTAAAAGAAGTCTTCAATAGGTTGTGTGACATATCATGTGGTGACAAGGGTGACAGTGGTGACAGGTTTTGAGATTTGGAGGTGGGCAAGAGTGTCTCAGAATGGTGTCTGTGGAACATCAGTCTTTCCCATTGCCATCATTTGGAGTAGGTATAGTATTATTGGTGGAGTAGATGTCAAGTTACTTAATGGGTTGGATGGATGACTGTGGACTGTGGGAAAGAGGGTAAAAACTGAGCCAATCCTATCCATTAACTTGATTTTTGGTGTAAAATTATAAAAGACTGCAGTGACACAATTGATAGTGGAACATCTAATTTCCACTTGTGGAATAATATTATTCAATGGGAGCATAGTTTGAGGGCCACTAATGTAAATAATTCTGTAAATAAGTGCTGCACACTATGGACGTGAATAGACAGAACATACAGTTCCTATTTCTGTATGGAGCAATGGAAATGAACATGAAATTTAAAATATTCCTAAACAAAGGAAGGCATGCACTGCAAGAATTTACTCAAAATCACAGAAAATTACCATCCACATTAAACTGAATATTAGATGGTGGTTCTTCTGTAGCCTTTTTACTAATACATGTCTTAATAATGTGAATATTTGAATGCTTACAGAGTCAACTAGTGATATAATAGAAGGCACATATGGAGATCACGTTGAGAAATTGATTTATGGCGTGTTCACAACTCCTGTCAACTCCATTGGTGGCTCTGCTGTGTGTGCCTTCAGCGTGAAATCATTGTTGGAGACATTTGAGGGACCATTCAAAGAGCAGGAGACAATGAATTCTAACTGGCTGGCCGTGCCAAGTCTCAAGGTGCCTGAACCCAGACCTGGTCAGTGTGTCAATGACAGCCGTACTCTACCAGATGTGTCGGTCAATTTTGTCAAGTCCCATACATTGATGGATGAAGCAGTTCCAGCGTTTTTCACTCGACCATTACTTATTCGCATTAGCCTTCAGTAAGTTGTCATTTGCATATTGGATTTACAAATTATAGCATTAACTTAATAAACTTTAACTTGTTGTTCATGAGATAATGAATATTGTATTTACCCTTGTACTGAGACAAGAAATTTTTCTATTTCCTCATCTAAAAAAAGGGGGGATACTCTATAATCATGCACAAATTTAAATATATTTTGTGCCACCATTTCATGGAAACTGAAAATTGTGAAGGGGAGATAATCTTGTGTGGTGTGTCATTTTGTATTTGGATTAAATATGGTATAGTTTCAGAATATTTACAATAATGCTTATCATGTGGTTAATCTAGTAAACTTTGCCATGTCAAAATAAGTAGTTGTCAACAATTACAAACAACAGTACCACATTACAACAGTTCCAAGTATAGTGGGACTTCTGGTATGCAGACACAGTCAAATTGATTGTGCCTGAGTAGACAAAAGATAGCATTCAAATCTGCTTGATATCTGATCATTTAGTGGAGCTGACTGTGAACCTGGCTGTTGCCAAGTAAGAGAGTCTGTTGTTAAGGAAACAAGCAGTATTGAAGTTGGTTATAGAAAGACTTAATTCAGGGAGCTAAATGATGTAGAATTTAAAAAAAAAAAATATGGTCAGGTTAAAATTGCAACTAGTTTTGCAGATTTGGAAATTTGGATTAAAATTAGCAAATCAGTATGCTTGAGAAAGTACAAGAGGAGCTCTAAAGGTATCAGCAAAGGGGTGTTTAGTTTAATGTGAGGTACAACAGCCTCATTCCTGATATCCTGAGGAATACTGAAAGTTACTGTAGTACTGAAGTAGACTAAACTGCAGTGGTTGTAGAATCCAGTCCACATGAAAGTTGGACGTAGGCTGAGCAATATAAGACATATGTAGTAGAATTTTAGAAATAAAATGGAGAACATCCAAATGACAGACATAAATAATGTAAGCAACTTGTTCAAGAACACCAATCTTAATATTGCTTATCAGTCATCTAATACCATACACAATTTGTTAAAACACAAAAACAAAACAAATACCTAACTGCTGGAGTACAATGTATGATTTTTATTTGTAAGTGCATTTAGTTCAAATTTTTATATAGTAATCTTTATTACTGTTGGAAATAAAAATACTTTGGAACACACCATTTGTTTAGGGCCCTGGTTGAACAAATATTTTTTTACTAAGAGTGCATTATAATAAACTGGTGTGTACCCAGATAATTTCTTTGACTTTCAGGTATAGATTTACGAAAATAGCAGTAGATCAACAAGTAAGGACTCCAGATGGGAAAGCATATGATGTCCTCTTCATTGGAACAGGTATGCCTGCTTTTTCTGTTATTTAACTGAACAAGGCCTTTGGAGCATGTGTAGAAGGTGGAATAATACCCCCCTTCTCTCCCCCCCTCCCCCCTTCCCAAAGGGCTGTGACTCACTTCCCAGTTACAGTCCACTGTGACCCTGAAGAGGACTGTCCCATCCTCCATATCCTTCCTGTTACAGAAATTTTGGTTTTGTTGTCCATAAATGGTGGACTTCTTTCCTTGTTTTTCCTTTGCATTATTCCATTGATGTTGAATTTCTTGCCACCTCCTGTGGACTTACATTTCAACCTTCCTAACCTATCACATTTGTATCATAGTCACTTAAACCCAAGGATGGAGGGCATATAAAAGAATGGAGATAACTCTGCACATTATATAAGTTTTGCCCTAGATGAAAGTGAGTTGTTAGCTTCACACCCTGCCTACTGAGGAATAGGAATCTAGGTGAGCCCAAGTGCCAGTCTAGACTTTTGGAGCAAGGAAAAATCTCTTGCCCTTCATGGCAGTCGAACCGCAGTTCCTCACCTGTGCAGCCTGTAGCCCAGTCACAACACAAACTTTGGTTTCCCCAACTATTTTCTCAAATGTTGTCATCCACTAATACAAATACATGTAGCCCTTCTTTTATGCCCTAGATGTGTTCCTGAAAAAGTGGGCGTCAATGGCTGTCACAGGTAATCAGAGACAGGATTTATTACCCACAGATCATACATATTTCTGCTGTTAAGATTATTGCTGCAATTATTCATTGTTCTGTCAGTTTTCATGTTGCACTGCATTGGGCATGTCATCATTGTGTTTGTAGCTACAACAACAAAAAGTGCAAATCAACCACGTGTTCTGAACTAAATGGTGAGAGCACAGTGACTGATGTAGTTTACAGTAGGGGGCACAGCCACCCATTTACATCTCTGTGCCTTGAGACTCGTACCGTCCTGGCAGTGCCCAAGTGTGCAGCCAGCCAAATGGTGTTGCATAGAAAAAGAGACAGTGCAAATCAAGATGTGGTGCACATTGGCAGAGGGCATTAAAGCAGAAAGGAGCAAAACAAATCGGTGTGCCAGCATTCTTTCCTGGGGTTAAAACTGCCAGAGTATGAAGTCAACCACCAACTTCCATCTAGTGGGATTCTGCTGTACTCGTTCTCTTGTCCTTTTGAAGGCACAAAATGAAAGCATGTACCTTGTTCATATTTATTAATTCAGTATGTGTTTGTTACATTTTTTCAAGTTGCTCCAAATCTTTTTATTTTGCATCTTAAAAAATATTCACCATAATTCCCCTCCTTAACTCTTGTTCACAGTGTTTTTGGTTTGTATATATGTGTAGCTAGAATTGTACAAGATTTAAATCTCCTTTTGAAAACAAATTGTCCTGCATGGTAGCAGAAGTTCAGTAGGATAAGTTTAAAGGTCCAGTCTGGTCTTTAAGTGCTGGTTGTAATTGGTCATGATTACCCCAATTCTTTTATTCTTTTGCCCCCTACAACATATACTGATGGCGGTCCCATACAAAATGTGTTCAGACTTTGGCAAAGGGTTTATGTTAAAGCAGACATGAGAAAGAGATAGATAGATATGGCTATTGTGTATAGACAGCCTTTTCCTTTTTTAATGTTTTTGGAAGAATGCCTAAATGGGGGAACTCTTCATATACATAAACTTAAGACTATAATATACATTCATATTTTAATTCGATTACTTAAGCATGTGTTTCCAATATTCTGTTGCAGATGATGGAAAAGTGATCAAAGCTTTGAACTCAGCGTCATTTGATTCGGACAAAACAGTTAATAGTGTAGTGATAGAAGAACTACAAGTGCTACCACCTAGTGTGGCTGTGAAGAATCTCTATGTAGTGCATATGGATGGTGAAGACAGCAAACTGGTTGTTGTATCAGATGATGAAATTCAAGCTGTGAAACTTCAGCGATGTAACTCTGACAAGATCACCAACTGTCGGTATGTAATAAGCAATAAAACAATTGGAATATGCTGTAGTCAAATTGACATGAACCTGTTACACACTAATCTGTGTACATTTGAGATTACACACCTTTTACACAGTGTAGGATGGAGAACACTTTATTTTTTTAAATCATATAATTTTTTATTTGCTTGTGCTGTTGGTACTGTGCACTTTGAAATATTTCTCCATCTTTGCTGACTGGCCAGGATGGTGGACTGGAAATGTGTTGGAACTGTGCTTTTGTACAGCTGGGGTGTCCAAACATTTTTTGGCAAAGGGCCACAACAGTTATGTGCTGGTTTGTGGGCCACACATGTAAAAAGTCACATTAAGTGGCATACCTAACCCCTTGAATTTTGTAATTTTTTGTACTTATGTGTGTGTGTGTGTGTGTGTGCATATGTGTGGTGTGTGTATGTGTGTGTGTAATGTGGCACATGGCCACAGTACATATCCTGGCAGGCTGTGAGACATGCTTGGTGTGAATTATCCAGTTCTGCATTTGTTTTGTACTACTTTGTGTTTTGTTAATGCATGGAATGCATATTTTCCTTGTAGCCTTTCACATGACATTTGCATTGAATAATTTCATATGCATATTTTGTCATTTGTAGTCTGTGTGTGACCGCCTCTGTGGTCTAGTGGTCAGAGTTTCTGGTTACAGATACAGAGGTCCCGGGTTCGATCCCCGGCGCTACCAGATTTTCTGAGTAGTAGTGGGTCTGGAACGG
>Ga0123354_10006985_pt1 | contig 16877 bp, 7 predicted proteins | sample TergutLab28metaG_2_FD_97872 | JGI IMG/M metagenome (GOLD analysis project Ga0123354, IMG submission 97872) | Labiotermes labralis P4 segment gut microbial communities from Petit-Saut dam, French Guiana - Lab288 P4 | ecosystem: Host-associated > Arthropoda: Insects > Digestive system > Gut ...
ATAATAATAATAATAATAATAATAATAACAGCAATAAGTTAATTCATTCTTTACTGTTGATGTGCTAGCACAACTACCGTAAGGCGAAGAGCAGGGACAGTATATAAATAAATATTAACAGAAAATGTAATTATCCTACCAAGTATAATACACAGAAAGCTGGATACGAACTAGTCACACTGAGTAGCAATCAGAACGACTGATACTAGTACAGGGAGATCGGTGTGTTTTTAAATATGTGGCATGTCGAAATCCTTGCAGATAGCTTTTGCAGCTAATGCACGTGCAGTACAATATCTACGGAGTGTGAAGCTAACCTTCAGCAACGCAACAGATTACTGAGATTCTCAGCTGACACACGAGGACCACAGGTTACCAAAAGACAAGGACATTTTAATTCACTCTGAACATCGACAAGTAAAGTGCCCGCTGGTGTCGGCTCATAACGGGCAAATTATAAAGCTTTCAAAGATCTAAAATATTTGCGTGCATATATTATACATAAAACAACAATCAAAACAACAGCAACAACAAAAGTAAAAACAAAGTGATTAAGATTATGTGACACTAACCAAACATCATGTTTTTGCACATCTGCTTTGCATTGCGGATGTCCCAAGTTCAATTATCGTCCCAGCTACCGGTAATCCTGTCTGACATACTGAGAATTAGTTTAGTTTAGGCCACAACTGCTTCACTCACAGTTTATTATTAACTAACCCTATAGTGTGAACTACTAACCGCATCGTCAAATAAAACTAATTAAATAAAATAAACATATTTATAAAACACTTGTGTGACGGAGTGAGCACTCGCATGTCCACATTTTTATGTCAGGTGGAGAGACAGAAAGAGCGAGAGAGAGAAAGACTGGTCTCTGTGAGTTACGCGCCGAGGCCGAAAAAACAGTTGAGCATGGAGCATATAACACACAAAAACGAGGTGCCAACACTGGGCCAAAAAAATAATAATCCCACTCTGTTACCAGAATAAACAAACGAGAGATGAAAGAGGCCGTGTAATTACGTGAGAATATTATGGTAGCCTGTCATAGGACGAGTAAGCGCCAATAATAATAATAATAATAATAATTGGAACATCACACATAGTACGGAAAGTACTGCAGTGTGAAGCTTGAAGCCTGAGCGGCAGGGATCACCGCTGGTTGAAGAGAAGTACCAGGTAGAAAAGGCCTGTGACAAAGAGACATCCATATAATAATAATAATAATAATAATGGTCAGCTGCCGTAGCGTATTCGGTATAGCGACAAGGTACGGGCTGGACTGTGTGGGATTCAACTTCCGACAGAGGCAAGAGATATTTTTGTTCTCCATAATGTCCAGACCGGCTGTGAGGCCCACCCAGCTTCCCGTTAAATGAGTGCCGGGTTTAATTCTTGTGAGTAAAGCGGCCGGGGCGTGACGTTAACCACTCACTTCTGTCTAGTTCCAAGACTAAGAATAAGTGGAGCTAAACTTCTAGGCCCCCTATATGTTTTCATGGCGCGGACATGGAATAGTCCTTTACAAATACACTTCCCTTACACTAATTTCGGCCTTATATCCGCATTATAGAGGCTACAAAAATTTCGTACCCTCACTAAACGTGCTTCGGGTAAAGCTATAATGGTGGAGAGGCAGGACATGTAGCACGCACGGGAGAGATGAGAATTATATACAAAATTTTAGAAGAAATAATGCCTGAAAGAAAATAAGAATATCCAGGCTTAGACAGGAAATTAACGTTAGAACTGACCTAGCATGGAACGATGTTAAGAGCATGAATTAGATTATATAGGCTCACGATGTGGTCCGGTGTCGAATGTGTGTAACAAGCCTTCAAGTTCCACGAAAGACATCGATCAACTTAGCGACTATCAGCTTCTGTATAAAATCTGCTCTATGGAGTTAGTTAAGTGTTGGGTGTAGGCGTTGAATGTCTCTACCGGGGATACACTTCATTTCCTTCCGTGTATTCTGGGAACAATCCTTATATTATATTAACAGGAATGTACATGCAGAATCTTTACAACTATTCCTCTTACAGTCCTTCATAGCCTTGCGTGTTAGGCAAAAGTTCAGGCACACAGACTGTATTAAATTTATATCAAGCTTTAAAACGCAGTGATAATCTGATATACAGGGTCATCGAAAAAAATGGACGAGATTTGAAGCCGCTATAACTTAAAAATTACCAGACGTATTTACACGTTTTGCGTCTTAAAATGTTCAGAAACGTTTAAAGTTTTAGACTTACCTTAGTAAATTTCAATATGTGCGCCCTTTGTAGCTCTGGAGACGTCCAAACGAAATTCTATCTCCTGCCACGTTTTCTGAATCATGTCTCGTGTTACAGTTCCAATGGCTGATGTGATCCTGTCTTGCAGGTGCTGGATATTCCTTATCTTCTCAGCATACACAATGCTCTTAATGTACCCCCACAGGAAAAAAATCAAGTGGAGAGAGATCTGGGCTTCTAAGTGGCCAGGGTATCAGTCCACCCCTTCCAATCCAGGCATCAGGAAATCTCTCATTTAAAACGTTAGTCACAAAGCAACTGAAATGGGGAGGAGCTCCATCTTCCATAAAAATAACCCTACTTACAATTTCTTGTTCGAAGGTTTAACGTGTAAATCCGTCTAGTACTTTTTAAGTTATAGCGGTTTCAAATCCCGTCCATCTTTTTCGATGACCCTGTAATTAACTCCATGCATTACAATCATTCCTGAGAAAGTTATACGTTACCTATTCACTTTGATCGTTGAAAAACTGCTAACCTTTACAGGAAGAGCTATTTAAGTGTTGTGCCCACAACAGCCTGCCATGGGTCCCACCCCTGTACCACATAAATCCAGTCCACAATCTTCCACTCTATTTCTTTAAGTTTCATTTTATTATTATTCTGTACGACTATGTTTTCGGGTGGTCGCTTCTCTATACGCAACACATAGAGTAATATTTAAAAATCAAGACTTCGCCCTCTAATGGACAAACCGCTCTCCTATGAATAACGCAAGACAGAAATATTGTTTGAACAATATTAGCCAGCTTACATTTCTAAAAGAGATATGATGTGCTTCCGTAGAGGTGTAAACTACACTTATGAACATTATTTGCATAGATCGTGATGTTGAAATGGTCAACACTAACCTTAAAACATTTAAATTTTCTTTGTTATTTCCGCGTTTTGAACAAAGTCATTAGTCATACACGTACAATTGTCAAATTCTAGTTCATAGATGGTATAGCGAAACACAAACATACAAACACACGTGCGGGCGAGCGCGCTTGTGATTCACCAATTAAGCTTCCTATGACGCTCTGTAAATTCCATACTAAAACTTCCCGTTACTGAATGAAACAAGACATGAGAATCTCTTTCTGTTATTCACTTGAACCATTGGACCATCATGCAAGTTTCCAAATGACAGCAGCCCTAGTCGGAGGATTGGGAGCGTTCTGCGGAAAAGCAATAAGTTTTATGAGGAAAGAAGGCCTTACTTCTGGACATAAAAATTCCTACTTGCTTTCAGTCAAGAAGATTTCCAGACAATTTGACTAATATAGTTTTCATAGTTACATCACAAATGCTGGTAAAATAAATTTCAGTTGCGTAGATTTATGTTGTACATTTACAGTACTTCAAATTATTATTTGTTACATTTATAAATCTGAAAAATTCTAACCCACACACCATTAGTCTGACGGCTGCGGTAAGTTTCCCCTTTCAGAGAGCGTCAGTTAATTTCGCGTCTATCAATGATCATTACATTAAGGTCGAAATAGGCTCAGTTTCTTTAATCGAATAATATACACCGTACATAACTGCACTGAAATTTTCTCATAGATCAGAGATATTGATCTGTTTATTTGTTAATTTTTGTCGTTTTATGACTTTTTTCAAGAAAATGTGTTATGCAGCGTCTAAATATAGAGTGATCGCAGAATAAAATCTAAGAAAGTAGTTATTTGAAAGAAACCAATCATGGCGTGACTTGAAGTACTACACCAGAATTTGCCTAAAGTAAAGGAGAAAAGTCACAAATCCCCTCGGGCAGGAGAGCCAGTAGGCGGACCGAAATTTTAACCTGGGACCGCCAGAATAATAAAAAATAGAAATTTTGAGAAAAGCAGATTTTAGTTCGCACATGTACTTTATGTTGGACGTTGTCCGTTGTTTTACGTAGGGTGGATAAAAACTAAATTAAAGTTTTGCACATGTAGAATTCTGAGAGGAGGGTAAAAAAAACTGAAGGTCTTTGCCTCATTACTTGCACAGGGAAACTTTGGTGATTCAGTCCCAAGCAAAATATAGTTAGGATTGGCTGCTAGATGGCAGTCCCTACAGAATTATAATTATTAAAGTTATTATTATTATTATATTGATGTCTCTTTTCACAGGCTATTATTATTATTATTATTATTATTATTATTATTATTAGAGCTAAAATTTTGGGGCTTTGTAATTTCAATGAAAACATTCACTACAGTGCTGCAATATACATTTCTTGTCTGCACACTTAAAGAGCTGGAATACTGCCTACGAGGCATGTGCGCTCAGCGATATTGTTGAAGACATAAATGAAAACGCGCTCAAACTTCATCTTCATTTCCAGAAGCAATTTATAGAAAGTGAAAGCATGCTTAAGATTCGCAAGTACATGCTCTTCCTTTTAAAAAAACAGGTTCCGTAAAGGACAATTATTTCTAATATAAGAAATTTTCTTTTCTCCAAACTTCCAGGCCGGCTGTGGGGCCCGCGGAGTCTCCTATTCAGTGTGAACAGCAGTTTTTCCCAGGGGTGCACCGGCCGGGGCGTGAGAGAAAACACTCGCCTCCACCCAGTGCCGTGGTTAAGAATGAGTGGAACTATACCATCACTCCTTCAATGCCTTCAAGGCGTTGAAAGGGAAAATTGTACCCTTCATAAAAGGGACACAGAAATGAAAGGTTTCAGTATATTGACAGAACCTTCTTTCTTCTTTACTCATTATTATTTGTTTATCATTTATTAATTAATCTAGTTATTTATTAACTTCACTTGTTCATTTATTCCTCCCGCGTTTACTACGTCTTTCTTCTTATATCTTCATTCCTCCCTTTACTTTCCTTCGCAGGCTTCTTTTCGCTTTCTTAACTATTCCTTGGCTTTGTTCTCTACCTCTTATCTTTCCAGCAGCTACTTTCTGTTCCTACCATTAGCAGTTTGGAGCCAGGAAGGCTCTGTCACTAGAATGACTAGCGTAAGAGCTGGTTACATGGTCTTATATTCCCAGCAGAGGCAGCAATATATTCTCTTCACCACCGTGTCCAGACCAACCGTGGAACTCACCCACTCAGCCCTCTACCCCATCGATACCGATCACAGGGAGTGAAACTGACCAGTTACCGCTGTCACTTTCTTCCGTCTCTTAAGTTAAGAATGCGTCGAGCCATACATCTCCCCTACACCCACCCACCCATCTACACACACACCCACCCACCTACACACTAACCTACCCCCCCCCACACACACACACACACACACGCACACACGAGGGACCTGAGATTATCGCAACGAAGGTAAATTCGGGTTTTCTGATGTCACGCTGATCAGACTGGTGTATAAGTACCAGTGATTCGAAGGATTGTGCTGTCACCATGTTGAGGGTAGACCCAGTGAAGTTTCGTCCGAAACGTTGGTAAATATATGCCACTCCGCGCGACGTAATGCGCCACAATACCAGAACCTTCGCCCCATACATCTACGTGGCGTGATATTTAACTTTTTAAAGCCTACTGTTTACCTAATGCACCAACAGGTTTACCATTCAACACCTGCACACTCTGCCCACATTGTATTTATGTGTTTTGTATTTATCTGAGAAATAACAGCGACTTGTGCCACTTTCATCATGAACTGACTGGTTTTTATAACCTAGATAAAAATTGTTTACTGCGCGGTACGAACTGTGTCTAAAATAAAGCAGTCTGCGCTTTGTCTTGAAAGGGTTACTTAATACGAAGGCACTATAGGCAATTTACAGATAATCCTACAAAACTGACTGAAGAAAATTCCGATAACATGAACATTTCTCACATTTAGAAGACAGTATTCTACGTTTCGCGCGTAGGAATGCCAGCTTAACAAGTCATCGATGACGAGATTTATTCACGATTCAAAATAAATATTTCTGCCATTATGTCAGCCACTAAGGACAATGCGAGGCAGTCTGTCTTATTGGCTCTCTGTCATCCTACAATTATCACAAACCTTTAGTTATCAAAAGCAGATATCAGATGCAGACACACATTTCCCCAGTGTCCCCCATACCCCAGCCCCTAAGGAACACCCGATGAGTTTTTTCATAACAGCAAACCCGAGTCACGTGCAAGTTGCGAAATGCTATTGTCCTCAGATAAATGCGGCAATGTTTATTGTCGCTGGTGGATGTGACCTGGAGAGGCAGTGAGGGGGGGGGGGCTATAAACAGAATTCACGCAGTGTCAGCGTGGTCAGTCAGAATCGAGTGGTCACCGCAGATTACCTCCAGTGCTCCCATTTAACGAACTCATTCAAACAGGCGGTTTGACTGCACAATAGACCATTGATGAAGTCCAAAAGTGTAAATTCAAATACATGTCAAAACTAGCTCCTGATTTTTAAATATCCATACATTAAAACTTTTTGTGTAGTTTAATAGAGGTTTGTGTATATTATATTGAAATGTGCTTTAGGATATTAGAAGAGAGTTTGAAATTCATTTTAGGCCTAAATTAAAGCAAAAAGCATATATTTTTTTTAATTTTAAGGTAGCACATCCCCGTTACTTTAACAGATTCAGTACATGTTTCATTCTTGATAAATATATGTTGTGATGACTGATTGAAACGTTTTCGAAAAGGTATTTTATAAACAAACTTCTGAGTCCAGTGTATATTGACAATCTATCACACAAAATTCCCTCAAGCCGAAGCCACACCGCCATCACCAACCATTAACCCTTTAAACGCCGAGTTAAATCCCATCTGCCATTTGCTGGTATTGTTAGAAGCTCACCACATTTTCCACGTTAGCGTGATAAGGGATAAATTCCTTTGAAAACATAAATGTTTTTACAAATAATTAGACAGATATCTATAACCATATTAAGGTGTACAAAAGAACGTACTCCATGCACCAAAGGTCAAGGCGTTTGCTTAACCTTTTGACGCCTAATATCAACTATAGTGGTCGTACCGCACCGCTAAACTCTAACGTTGCATTTTATATATTTATTCAACAAATATAGGTACTGAATATTTTAAAAATGGTATATACTCTCATTTTTTTAATGCTCTTTGTTTCATAATTCTAACATATTAGGTTCCTGTATTTTTCACATTTTATATACAGGTGTGCTAAAATTAAAAAAAAATTATTCCGGCGCCAAAAGGTTAATATTCTTATTTTCTGTTCCGGAACTTCTGCGCCGATTTCCTCCGTCCCTCCAAGCCTGTAACACGACAGTACCCCAATGGAGCGACCGGGCCTGCACAGCACAGTCGGTACAGAAACTCGCTACGGGCTGAACGGTCCTGTAGTGACGAAGTTTGCGGTGTCCGCCCAGTGAGGCCCCGTGACACACCCAGCCTCCTGTGCAAGGAAAGTGGCTGGAACGTCGTGCTGACAACCCACCCTCTTCTTACGCCGGGGTTGTGAATGGGTTGGAACTATACCTTCGCCTCCCCTGTTTGCCTGCATAAGTATATCTTGGGCTTATCTTCACATTTACTCAAAAATGAACCACGGTCGATAAGTTTCGACGTCCTTACTGAGAGATCGTTCACAAAATCTTCCTATCACTCCATTTCGTATAAACTAAACAGTCAAACGGGCCTCGTTAAGTAAGCCAAGAAACAACTAGTTATGCTGATATTTCATTACTTTCCAACACAAATTATATATCATAAATATCAAACACTGAGGAACTTTAAGTAAATAACGAACTACATCAAATCCACTGAAGCATTTACACTTTGTGGGAAGGGAAGAGGGCCTGCGGGTTTCAGACGATTATAAAAGGGGGCGGACTGGCAAGTTTAAGAGCCGGTGGTTTGTGGATTCCGTCTGCGTTTATATAAGTTGGCTTTTAAATTTATCCCTATGAAGTATTAGGAAGAATACTTTTATCGGAGATTGAAGAAATCCAACAAGATGCAACAGTATGCAAATATTTATTTACTGCTAAATTACTCTACATGTTTCGGGCATCTATCGCGCCCATCATCAGGAGTACATAAAACTGTAGTTGCAGCCTCTGATAGCTGGCAAGCTTCTTCAAACGTGACCAAATAGTCCTCATTTGGTCATGTTTGAAGAAGCTTGCTCCCCAGATATTATGACCTCTACCAGAGGCTGCAACTACAGCTTTATGTACTCCTGATGATGGGCGCGATTGATGCCCGAAACGTGTAGAGTAATTTAGCAGTAAATAAATGTCTGTATAATGTTGCATCTTGTTGGACTTCTTCAACCTAGAATTACGATGCACGGAAGTACAAATATAAAACTTTTATCGGAGACTCCACTCATAGCTAGAAATGTCCAGACGAAACAGACGCAATAATTCAGTCATTGCCGTCTACATCTAAACGGTGGCGCAAGGCAGAAACAACTTACAAAAACAGAACCTTGTGTCATAACGATAGCACACAAGTAGGCCTACCTGCATTTAACTCAGTTATAATTATTCTGTTCTGTTGTAGTCTATCAAAATATTCTGGTGAATCCTAACGAACTATCTCAGACGTTTCTTCACATTATTTGATTGTGTACGGTTCGTGTGTGTTGCTAAGACATATCACAGATTTCTAAAACACTGAGAGGCTTTTGATACAAGTAAACAAATTTAGACATGATAGTAATAATGCGACTTTTAGACTTTTGTATTCAGTGTACAATATGAGACCTAGGAGGGACGAGGTAATGGGAGAATGGAGGAGATTGCATAACGGGGAGCTAAATGATCTGTACTCCTCACCCAATATTGTGCGGGTGATAAAATCGAGACGAATGAGATGGGCTGGGCATGTGGCGTGTATAGGTGAGGAGAGGGGGGCGTTAGGGTTTTGGTGGGGAAACCGGAGGGAAGGAGACCACTGGGGAGACCTAGGCGTAGAGGGGTGGATAATATTAGGATATATCTCCAGGAGGTGGGATGTGGTTTGGGCTGGTCCAGGACAGGGACAGGTGGCGGACGCTTGTGCCTGAGGTAATGAGACTTCGGGTTCCGTGAAATGCGGGGAATTTCTTGACTAGCTGCAAATCAGTTAGCTTCTCAAGAAGGACTCTGCACCATGGAGTAAGTAAGTAAGTACAATATGAGATATATGCCTACTGGTTATCTTATTTTTTTTAAAAAACCTGCTGTTTTATCATTCCTCGAAATAAACATATTACGAAAAAATAAAACTGGTCTGGGGGCTGGAAAATTTTGTTGTGGCGATCCAGATTTAATGAAATGTAAAAAGGCTGTAACGTGTCATGTGTGCCAAAAGAGTTTTTCCAATGGTATACCGTGTTTTTAAACGTATTAGCCATGTAGGGTAATTGGCATATTTGTTTCGGTGCATGCGTCCGGATTTAATAACCTTTTCAACCCCAAGAATGTGTTAACATTGCAACTACCAAACACATCATAAATATATCACGCCTACGCTTAATTGTAACAATTTGATGTATGTAGCCTCTTTGACGTATGGAATTAAGTGCGAGAAAAAGAAGAATATTTTCGAAGCAACACAATTTATTCTAGACCTACCTAACAGCCATAGCAGGTGAAATTTTTAAATTTCAACCTACAAAGAGAACTGCGGACTGTAGCTTGTAGTGTCGTATTCGTTACACGACCGAGATAACAGACGTGGTTTTCTTGTATTCGGAAGTTCCCCGATTAAAATCTCGTCCGACACCCTAACTCTACTGGCTAGAGTTTTACATAATTTTTCTTATTCACTTCAGGCAAAAATCGTGATAGCGCCTCAAATTAGGTCACGACCGCTTACATTCCTTTAATTTTAATTCATTATTAAATAGGCTCTTAATCTTTTGCCGCTGCAGGATTACAGTCCGAATTGGAGACAGCGTCATTCAATAAATTACACATAAACTGTTGCTCAAGAGCATCGATCTGAATATAAACCAAAACCTCTTTGAATTCCCTCGGTTTCCGACACCAAACTCAGAACCCATAGCAAGAAGAGCTAATGCTAAGAACAAGAACTAAAACATTTCGCCTACCTTCCAAGGCTTCCACACTTGCAAGAAGATTCTACAAACTACACAGCCACTGTAAGCATTGTTCAGTTTATAGATTCTTCTCTGCTAGCACTTTGGGCTTTCCTGAAACATTTAATCAATGCACTTGTATGGCGCTGGGTGGTGCAGAGGCTGGGTGCAAGAGCAAATCTGAGCAAAACAAATACCCTGTGGCTCTGTGGATATAACTAACGCTCATAACTTTTAAACTAAATGGGCCACTAGACGATAGTATCACACCTCTGGTACATTCTATGTGTGGATTAAGTGGAAGGCGGGTCTACTGCCTTGAAATACAATGTCTGCTAACCTGACCTTCCACGATGTGGCAGTGGGAAGTAAAGTTAAGTCCCAAGCGGAAGGGAATTAAACTCTCACCGTCTGTTTGTGGCCACCCAGCATGCTGTACGCAACGCTCAAATGACTTTCCACAAAAAAACGCACATTAGGAAATTTTCAAATCATCACGAAACTACGAGAGATGATAAATGTCATTTCTGCTCTTAAAAAAAACTGTTTATGACGGGATCCCAAAGATCTGAATCAGCCTGTCTGAGATCCTTTACATTCAATGTTCAACGTTTAGTGCTTGATAAAAAAATACTGAACTCACAATCCATGTACCTGTAAGAAACGTCACCAATAAGAAATAGTTGTCATTAATATGCACTACGCTAGCCTACCGCTGAGCAGTATTTATTTGTGTTTCCACTGTCTTCAGTAGGCCTGCTCTGCCTACGCTTTATTGACAGCTGAACATACTGCCTTCACATTTATGAACTAAACGTTCCTTTTTAAAAGACAGAAACCACACTGTGCAACAAAGCACACAACTAGACAGCAGCAACTGTTCAATCAATCTATTTCCCGGTAACACGTCACAGCTTCCTCCGCACAAACATACCTCCATTTACAAGACATAAATTAATTTTCTTCTAGAGACTAAGAGAAATGTCCTAGTTTAATCAATGTTTCCTTTACAGACACTTGTTCATGTAAATATAAACATATGAGTGTTACGATCTCATGATCGCAAATAAAAACACATACGAAAAGTAATGGAAAAAATAAAGGAAGAATATTTTAAATAAAATACTATATATATAAAAAACAAAACACTGTACGCCTTCAGATCAATATTAGCCTCAATAAAACTAAGAGAGAATTTCAGAGTAAGTCACGTGCAAATACAATACTTACATTTGAATTGCTTCTTACAGAAATGAAATCAGACAAGTAATACTCTACAGGAATTATGAGAAAGTGCTTGTCGGTATAAGTATGTTTGTCTACATAACATATATCGTGTTAAACAAGTTAAATACCGTAATGCGTAACAAACCGAAAACAGATTTTTAAACTTTCTGATGTACTTTTGTCTACGAAAGGCCTATAACGGTGTCGTTACGCACAGTATGGATAGGATTTAGTAATAAACTCCTGATTTAAAAATTACAGTACGTAACTCCCGTAACAGTCAGTCGTGTTCTCAAAATATACCATCGCCATTCATTTATTAATGAAGGCCCGGAGTATTTCAGACGATACTGCTTCGGACGATCGGATTATTAATTAAGATAACTGTAAAATAATTGCACGGAAGGTGTCGCAGTCTGTCTGACGATACTACTCAGATATTCGACTGATGGATATCTCATTTACGACAGTCTGTGTTCCAACCAAAACTAGAAGCGGTCACCTCCCAAATAAAAGACGCATGTATTGAGTCAAATTTGTCATCATATTACCGTTTTGATGGCAAAAAAAAAATGGTACACTCTGTCCCGTTAAATTCCAGGCAGCATAAAGCGATTAAAGCGGCCGGGGCGTAGCGTTAAAATCCACCCCCCCCCCCCCCCGAGGCCCGAGAAAGAAAAAAGGGAAGAGCTATACTTGTACCTCCCCCTACACCAGTGTGCTTTTATAACATGCTACAGTAAAAAATTTGTCCATTTCGTTGGCACTTCACAAAATAATTAAAATTACACGTAGGTCTACAATCGTGGTTACGGCTTTACGTTCTCAAATGTCCGCACAGTCTGCGCGTTTCATAAAAATCACACCTCAGACAAACCATTCAACAGAAACCGCACAGTAGTGACAGACCTCCATACTATTGGCACTTTATGTGGCACGTTTTCCGATATTTCTTTAGACAGAGGGGACGGGGTTCCCTTATGAGAGATCCTACACTCCCCCCAGTTAACGAGGGTGATCGTTAAGTTAATGATCAGGTGGGGGGAATATGACCGGTGGCGTGTGCATATGTGAACATGCCATTCATTTGTGTGAACAAGCCAAGTGTGAACAAAAATTTGTACTTCTGCTCTGTCAGCCCTTCTGTACGAACTCACTACTAGGGGAACTCAAGTGCAACTACAAGCTGCTAACAGAAGAGCTTCCCTAAAGCAAAGCTACCGAAGGAATCTATGAAGTTCTGATGGATTATGTGGCAGGATGTGCCACTGATTCTGAACATTTTGCAACTCACGACCGGTAGAAAGGCGGTGGGTTTCCGAGGACTGATACCCTGTCTCATCGTATGCAGCAATGTAAAGTAATTCCTGTTCAGACCCGAAGGGTTCTAGAAGGGTGAGTCTCCCAGATTTCTAGACAATCGACACATGAAGGCGGTAATGGTGTCAGCCCTACGTACCGGCCGCCTTTTCCCCCAGGAAATATTTCTGGTACTCGTTTCTGTTAAGAGGCTGAGACGACCTCACGGCCATAGTGCGGCCGGAAGGATTGTGCGTATTATGCAGTACAAATAATAGTATCAAATCCTCACTAGTACGTCCAAATGTGTTAGTCTGAATTCTAGAAATTAATCTCTTTATTGGATATAAAACCTAAAATTCATTAAAAACCAAAGTAATCTTCACAAATTCACATTTAAGAAGGACTACATACGGGAAATTTTGTTTTCAGATATTTCAGGAATTTGTAATATGTTTGCACATTTATATAACTGACGCAGTTGGAACCTCGATAGTCCTATTAGGTTTAGAACATCGGGAAGAGACTATGTAAGACTAATGTTATAAACGTAATACTATTCACGAGTTAAGAAAGACTGAAAAATAAAATATGTTTTCTTTCTCTGGCGGGAGGATCCTGTGTTACAGAAATGACAGTTGTTCAACAAATAACACATCTTACCGGACGTGGCCACTTCCTCGTAGGTCCATTTAGAAGTAGGAGCAAATAAGTTAAAATATACTGCCAACTTGCTAGAAAATTACAATATTCAAAATTGTTTTATTTACATATTTCTCGTTGTTGAGAAGTCAAAATTTCCTTCAAAATGTATAATAATAATAATAATAATTCCTAACATCTATCAGTAGTTTCAATCACAACCAGCACACACTTTGCGAACAATTTTATTTGATAGCAACTAGTTTCGACCCTAGACTCTGGTCATCATCAGGCCGTAATACAAGAACATGAACATGTGCGGAAATTAAAACCCTTAATTTTGAGATCTCCCCTTTTGCAATAAAAATATATTTCAAAAGTGTGTAAAGTATACAAGTGTAAAATCAATTTAAAAAGGCCTAAGGAAGTTTAAAAGTACTAATTATCAGTTGTTTTAAATTATTTTTAAAAATGCCAATTACAAGAATTTCATAAAGTAGAGGTGATGTAATTCTTGTACGTTAACTGTAATATTTCTTAATAACTGTATTAGGAATAGAAGTATTTGTAAGCTGCATGCTCTCATACCTGCATATCTCACGATGTGTTCCGATGTACTGTCATTTAATTAGTTAGGCCGCAATTTCGTTTACAGGAGAGTTATGTTAGGAGATAAGATAAAAGAAAATTTTCGTATATACTTATATATATTAATGACGTTCCGAAAGTATTAGTATGAGATTCAGTGTATTGTGGAACGTACTTAGATTTATACAGTTATCGGACCTATAATTGCGTCTTTAATTACTGGTTGTTTACAGTTGACTGATTACCGTACCGTGCGTGATACAAAATTCATGTTATTAAACAAGCGTTACACCCACTGAAATGTAAACACGATAGATATACAATCTCCTACATGTTTCGACACTTCTTGAGTGCTAACATCAGGGAGTCAGGGAGTATATGGTTCGTAGTAACGTAATATATAACTCCATAAATAAATAGGTTAAACGTTTTCAAAATTGCTTCAGCCCTCTATCGCGGTTTGGCCAAGGAAAGGGTTAAAAGACTTTATCTCATTTCAGATATCTCCACGGGGAATGTAACTGTGTCGCGGGCTATGGGTTGAGAGCCCTTCTTCAGTGACTGATTTTATCCTTACACCAAGGCGGCGTTGTGAGTTCTTTGTGTGGTCGTGCATCTCTGAGATATTTTCAATCATTCAAAATTTCAACCGGGGTTAATAGATTACGAAATTCCATAAAGCTTTTATACTGATTTTTCTAGCTGCGTTACAGCAAACATAATTTATGCCCTAGAATGAAGTCAGTCGCAAACCATTGCCTGATGAACGCCAGTCTGTGTGGAATACAGCACAGAGAAACAGAGGATTTTGATTTAGGGCAAGCTTGGTACTGAATAACAACATATTCCAAAAATAATTATGCAGTAAAAATTTAATATACCATAAAACCAAATTGCCATTCAGGTGACCGTGCATCGTGATAAATTCTTATAATAAAACTAACTAGATGCACTAATTTCTCAAATTTATTTTTGGAATAAAACTCTACATGTTTGGAACAGTTCCTCTGTCCATAATCAGGAGTTTTTCATTGTAAACACAGCAATGGTATATATCGTACAGGTTTGCTGACAGCTTGCGAGCAGGATCAGGACGGAACCGTCCTGATCCTGCTCGCCAGCTGTCAGCAAACCTATATGATACATACCATTGCTGTGTGTTCAGCGAAAAACTCCTGATGATGGACAGAGGAACTGTTCCAAACATGAAGAGTTTTATTCCAAAAATAAATTTGAGAAATTAGTGCATCTCGTTGATTGTATTATAAGAATAAATGAGAATCGACGAGACGTCAGAATGCTACTGTGACAAGGCAGAAAATATAAATCCCCATAAACACTAACCGAATAGGTTGCTGTAGTTGTGAGCGACATCTAGGCTCAGACATTTTACTGTATACTTTCATCTCTGCAGTTGAATGTCTAGTTACGTAGCCTCTTCCTTCAAACAGACCACAAAGCACACATCGAACATCTTATGTTCCTACAGTTCACGACTATCTGCCTGTAACCTTCAACGTTGCATAATCTCGGAGAGAGAAGAGCGTTGTGAAATAGCCTAACATTTAATCAGTATAAATACAGTGAAAAACTCGCATGATGGACAGAGGAACTGTCCAAAACATGTAGAGTTTTATTCCAAAAATCAGTTTGAGAAATTAGTGCATCTAGTTGGTTTTATTATAAGAATGATAAAACCAGTTGATTATATTTAACCACAAATGTGACGGCAGATTTCAAACAGTCAGGACCGCTTCTACAAAAATCATAAAGTGTATATCTACATTCAACAGTCAGTTTCATCCATACTCCACTCCCACGATCTACAGCCACAATAACCATCTTCACTTTACCTTTCTGTTTTCATGTCCGTCTTAAAAATAAGATTTTGTAGGCATCCTTTGTTTCTCTGCTCAAACCATGTGCCGAAACATACTCTCCTGCGTTCCACCATCAAGGCACTCTACAACCTGTACATATTACGAAGTTTTCTCCTTACGTAACATGCGCATTGTTCACTTCATCCTCCATATTGACTCTACACAACACATCTTTAGTCCAACAATCACGTTTACCAACTCTGCCGACTGCTACAGGAAAGAAAAAGCGGTTCCAGCCTTGAAATAAGTAAACGTTACTTGAATGTACATGCATAAAGATGCGTGTGTGTGTGTGTGTGTGTTTGTGTGTGTGTTTGTGTGTGTGTGTGTGTGTGTGGTGTGTGGTGTGTGCAGAATTGCAACATTTAATTTCTTTTTACGTTGTCCTGAGTTGTGTGACGGCAGATAGTAACAATACGCGCAATGAACGTGACTTGCATTGTGACGTGAGTGGAATTGCCTGTCCTGTCTCTGACGTTAAGTTCGTTGTCATATCCACTTGACACAGAAATGTAAAAATCCCCATATATTTGCAACAGCAAAATAATATTTGATGTTTGATATCTGTGTGGCCGTGCATCATTGATGCACTAATATAAACAGCCAACTAGATGCAACAATAAAAATTTAATGATAATTTCAATCAGCTCAACATGTTTCCGACGATATTTTCGCCCATACTCAGGAGCACTAGACTCCGTTTACAGCTTGTGGTATAATCCACCGACCATACTGCCGGCCGGCAGCATCATCGGTACATTATACTACAAGCTGTAAACAGAGTCTGTGCTCCTGAGGATGGACGAAAATATCGCCCGAAACATGTTGAGCCGATTGTAATTATCAATAAATTGTTATTTTTGCATCTAGTTAGTTGTTTATATTATTGAATTAAAATAATAATTTCAAAAACCTCAGGCAACTGATCCTCCCAGTAAAAGGTAGCATAAAGCCACTCTTATCCTTAAGTTTAATGTGCATTCCATTTCCA
>Ga0123354_10006986_pt1 | contig 16875 bp, 16 predicted proteins | sample TergutLab28metaG_2_FD_97872 | JGI IMG/M metagenome (GOLD analysis project Ga0123354, IMG submission 97872) | Labiotermes labralis P4 segment gut microbial communities from Petit-Saut dam, French Guiana - Lab288 P4 | ecosystem: Host-associated > Arthropoda: Insects > Digestive system > Gut ...
AGGAGCGGCCTAGGGTAAAACCGGTAACTGGGGCTAAGTCGTAACAAGGTAGCCGTACCGGAAGGTGTGGCTGGAATACCTCCTTTCTGGAGCAACTCGTTAAAAACTTGTTGTTTGCTACATCAATTCATTCCTCTTTATATACGAAAAGGCTTCCTAAACAGGAAGCCTTTTTTATTTTTAAATATCCCCCAACACTTTTTTTTTCTATACATATTAAAAAAAAACTATTTTTGCACCCCTGAATATTATTTTATGACATCCTTTATTATTAATTTTTAAATTTTATTTATTATGAAAAAAGTTTTATTTTTTATCTTAGCTGCCGCAATTTGCGTCTCTTTAGCAGCTCAAACAAAAGCCTACTCCCATCAAGAGAAAGCGGTAACGGCAAAAGCCCAAAAACACTTGCAAAGCTTCGGCGATAAAAACGATGACACATTTATCCCCACGCAGCGCCCGGCAAATTACGCACCCATCAATAAAAGTGTAAGCAACGGATTTCTATCAGATATTGCAGAATCATTTTACACCGGTGCCTCCAACGCTTGTGCCCGTAATACTATTAGCTGGTCTCCCGACGGCGCTACTTGCGCATCCGTTTGGACAAACGGAGGAGAACCGACAGGAGCAACCGCCATTACCCGCTCAGGGCTACGCGGTACAGGAATCACTTATTATAACCAAGCTACCCATCAATGGGACCCAAATATGGGCTCCGAGAATTTCTTCAGAATCGAAGATGGTCCCCTTACTACTGCATGGGCACCCGGATGGGGCGTGCACCTCTACACCGATGAAGGAGAATGTGTGCTGTCTCACTGTAACGCCGCTAACGGTATCCTCGTTAACTATAAAGAAAAAAGAGGCGAAGGAGAATGGGACCAATCTGTGATTGTAGGACCCTTATTAAGTAACAATAGAACCGGTATCTTTTGGCCTACCGCCTGTGCTGTTGGAAATACCATTCACATGGTTTGTGTTACCGATCAAGATGCTAAGTATATTAATGGAGATAAAGAAGCTAGAACTTATCCCCTTTATTTCAGATCTACAGACGGCGGAAAAACATGGGAAGATTTTAAAACTTTCGAAGGTATTATGACCGAAAGAGAACTATACGACGACTATGAAATTAGCGCCGACGACTATGTAATTGCTGCCCGCGGAAACCATGTTGTTCTTGCCTATGTAACCAACTTTGGAACTTGCTACGTGGAATCCAAAGACGGTGGTACTACATGGGAACGTAAACTTGCCTATGAATGTCATTTCGACTACAATACATCCGGTATATTCCAATACCCAACTATGGTTCCTACTACCGCTGCAGTTGCTATTGGCGACGATGATGTGGTTCACATTGCTTTCTCCGCTACCATGAGGATGAGATCACCCGATACTCAAGTGGGATACTACCAATTTTGGAGTACATTCAACGGATTATTCACATGGAATGATACCAAACCAACACTAATGCAAGAAGACCTCGGTATTCATTATGACACTATTGCAAACGAAGGTACAATGGGTATGTATGATTGTGACTATTTCGACTTGCCATTCTTTCTAAATGCTCCAGACCTTCTTGGTTTTGGTGAGTTTGTTTGGTGGAGTGGAATGAATAACGGCGGAAATATGATCCCCGATAATAACCGCTCACTTGGATATATTTCCAATCCACGTTTACTTGCCCAAGATGGTAAAGTATATTTATTATATTGTTCTATTATTGAAGAACCTATGATTTACATGCAGAAAGAACAATTCTTTAGAGGTGTTTTCTTAACGGTTTCTTATGATAATGGAAACACGTATGATCAAATGAATAATACTTCATGGTTATCCTATCACCCCGACCTTTTCTGGTGTGATGATTGGAGCACCTATCTGCCTATTTTCGAAGGCGAAGAAATCGGTTATGACGGCGAGATTTTTATTTATCCTGCATCAGAAAGCGCATTCCCCAGCATGAGTACTAATATTAAAAATAATACTTTAGTAATCACTTGGTTTAACGACGTAGCCCCATTTCCAGAATCAATAATAAATGATCAAAACCAGAGGGTTTCAATTGTATGGCACGAATATCCGTTTACCATTTTCGGTATGGTTCTCCCAGTTTCTCAAGCAGGAGTATATTCTAATACCCAACAAATTTGGAAAGGATATTGGAATGTTGCTGAAAAAGAAGTTATTGATAATCTTAAAGTATATCCTAATCCCGCCGCTAATATAGCCACGATTGAAGTAGGCACCAATAACCCCTATACACTTACCGTAACCAATATTATGGGTCAGGTAGTGCAAACGGTTAAAGGACAAAAAAGCATGGTTGAACTCAACGTGTCTAATTATCCTGCAGGTATTTACATTATTAATGTAAGAACAGCTCACGCTACAGCTTCGCAAAAATTGATTGTGAAATAGTTTTCGGATAGACAAAAACGTCTGAACAAAAACGTTTGACGTTTCATACAGTAGGAAGAAAACAACGCTGTTTTCTTCCTACTTTTTATTCATTTTCAACATTATTATATAACGTATAAAAACAATGCACTTACAAACCCTTAAAAACAAACTACTATGCTCAATTTTACTCGCGGCGAATGGATTGCCGCCACCATTTTACTCTTTGTTATAATCTTGCAACTTTTGTTTGCCGTTTTATACGAAGCACGTCCCGCAAAACCGGTTGATTTTACCGAATTTAAAGAATTAGTAGATCAATTTGAAGCCCGACAACAGTATATTGAAGATTCTATTGAAACTGCCCGAAAAGAAAAATATCCCAATAACTATCAACAAAACAGAAAAGAGTATTTTCTTAAAGATTCTTCAAAAAATAATAAAAATACTCCTTTTGAAAAACAAGAGAAAAAACCACAATATACTATTGTGAAATTGGAACTAAACCGGTGCGACTCTTCTGAAATTGTAGTTGTTCCGCTGTTTGGATCCAAACGCGCTCAAAAATTGGTGGAATATCGCGACAAACTTGGGGGATTCTATGCTTTTGAACAAGTGAAAGAGGTCTATATTCTTCAAAATATTGAAGTGGAGTTTTTAAAAAACTATTTTACCTTAGATCGCTCCCTTATTCGTAAAATAAATATTAATACCGCTCCATACAAAGAGTTAGTAGCGCATCCCTATTTGGATTCCTATCTATCCAAACTGATTATCAATGGACGTGAAAAAAATGGAAATTTTTCCTCTATGGATGAAGTTCAAAAGGCAACAAATGCCTATCAAGAGTTGATAGATAAATTGCAGTATTATGTTGAATTTTAAAAAAAAATTCATTTCAACAAAAAAAATGTGTTTTTTTGCACGAAACAAAAAGAGATGAAAAAAATCTGTTTGTTACTTTTACGGCTGCTGAATTATAAGTTAGATCTATTACATATACCTAAAGAAAAAAAGTATGTTTTAATATTTGCTCCCCATACCAGTTGGACAGATTTTGCCGTTGGAAAAATTGCTCTTACCGCTATGGGGGTTAAACCAAAAATCCTTATCAAAAAAGAGATCTTTTTCTTTCCTTTTGGACTTTTTTTAACCTATATTGGCGGATATCCTGTGAATAGAAAACATTCTAAAAATCTCACAGACAAAATAGCCGAATACATCAAAGCAAAAGACGATGTTGTTTTTTTGATCTCTCCGGAAGGTACACGAAAAAAAATAGAAACATGGAAACGCGGATTCTATTATATAGCCCTAAAAGCAAAAGTTCCGATAGCTTTAGGCTATTTAGATTACCGCAATAAAACCGGAGGAATAGGTCCCGTTTTTTATCCAACAGGAAATTATGAAGAAGATTTACAAGAAATTAAAAAATTCTACCGTGGCATGAGAGGAAAACGAAAAAAACGGTTCTTTTTGGAAGAGAAAAATTAACGATTAGATAATTAGATGATTAGATGATGAGGTGATTAGATAATAAACTGATAACTGAAAACTTTAAACCTTAAGTACTATTATGGCCAAAACAGCAATTATTACCGGAGCGGATGGTGGGATGGGAAAAGAGATTACCAAAGCGGTGGCAAAAGCAGGTTACACAACCATTATGGCATCCTTTCCCAGCCAAAACGCAGAACAGGTCTTTTTGAAAATTAAAAAAGAGACAAATGGAAATATTATCTTGCTTCCCTTAGATTTAGCTTCTCCGGATTCTATTTTTAATTTTGTTGAAAATATAAAAAACGATTATCCTCAAATAGACCTTCTCATAAACAATGCGGGAGTTTTATATCCAAAAAATAAAACATTGGATAGTAAGTGGGATTATACAACCATGGTAAACTATTTTGGACACTATTTGCTCACAAACAAATTGTTACCATTTCTTTGCGAGGGAGCGAGAATTGTGAATGTATGTTCACTTACGTACCGGTACGGCAAAATTGAACCGAAGTTTTTTCATTGTGGTAGAAATTCGTGGGTGCAGCAGGTAAGAAACTACTCCAATTCAAAATTAGCATTGCTCTATTTTACAATGGATTTAGCAGAACAGCTACAAGAGAAAAAGATTACAGCAAACTGTAGTGACCCGGGGATTGTGGGTACCAAAATTATTGCCATGAACAGTTGGTTTTTCGACAAAATTTGCGATCTCTTTGCGCGCCCTTTTATGAAATCTCCCAAAAATGGCGCAAAAAATGCTATTTATTTAGCATTACATGAAAAAACTGGTACAATTTCCGGCGCTTATTTCAAAAATATGAAGCAGATTCCCATACTACGTCGTGTGTTGCAAAACAATGAAAGAGAACTGCTTCGGAAACTTACAGCAGATTTATTACGCGAAAGAAATATTTAACAATTAAGAGAATTAAGAATTAACAATTAAGAATTAAGAGAACTAAAAACTGATAACTGATAACTTTAAACCTTAAACCTTAAACTTTAAACCTAAAAAAACTCCTATGATATATCCACCGTTTTTACAACAGGGCGACGCTATCGGCATCATTGCTCCGGCAAGAAAAATTTGTCGAAAAGAGATAGAATTTGCCATTCGTTGGTGGGAAGCTAAAGGATTTCGTATAGTGCAAGGAAAACATCTGTTTGCAGAAGACCATCAGTATGCCGGTACAGACGAACAACGCATCGAAGATCTGCAAAACATGCTGAACAATAGCGAAATAAAGGCCGTTTTTTGCGCACGAGGCGGATACGGTACCCTGCGAATTGTTGATAAATTAGATTTTTTAAGTTTTAATTTAAACCCTAAATGGATTTGCGGATTCAGCGACATTACCGTGCTGCATGCCCATATTAATAAAGTTTGCGGAGTAGCTACAATGCACTCCACCATGCCTGTTTCTATGAATGGTAACAATCCGGAAAACCTTGAAACTCTTTACCAATTATTAACAGGAAACAATACTTTTTATAAGTTTGAATTTCACCCACTTAATAGAATAGGAAAATCAACAGGAGAACTTATTGGAGGTAATTTGTCGCTTCTATATTCGCTTTCCGGTTCTGTTTCAGAAATAGATACCGCCAACAAAATTCTTTTCATTGAAGAGGTAGATGAATATTTGTATCATATTGATAGAATGATGTTACAACTAAAACGTGCCGGCAAACTTGCAAATATTACCGGTTTATTGGTGGGCAGTTTTACAAAAATGAGAGACCACGAAGTGGCTTTCGGCAGTATGTATGAGCAAATTATTCGTGAACACTGTGAAGAATACAACTTTCCTATTGCCTTTGGGTTTCCCGCCGGACATGACGAACAAAATATAGCGATGAAACTGGGGGCACCCCATTGCTTAACGGTGGAAAACACAAAAACAACACTTACTTCGGAATAGACTAAAATCTAAAATCGTAAATCTATCTTTTATCAATCTGCGACAAACTAAATCCCACCATTAATACCGACATGCCGGTAAGGATTAGCAGGTATTTACCTATATCAAAAAAGCTTGCGCCTTTTAACATCACATCTTTAATAGCAAGGATAAACCATTTGGCAGGGAAAATATCGGCTAACCACTGAAAAAAGAGCGGCATATTGTCTAACGGAAACAAAAATCCCGAAAGCAAAACTGTGGGCAAAAACAAACCCATCATGGTAACCATCATGGCATCTAATTGGGTTTTTGAAACGGCAGAAATCAACAACCCAAAAGAAGCGGAGGTAAACATAAAAATAATACACAAAAAGATCAGCAACCCAATACTTCCCTTAATCGGCATGTGGAAAACAAACACACTGATGAGCAAAATAAACACGGTGCTTACTAAGGAAAGAAACATATAAGGAATTACTTTCCCTATAGCGATATTTATTTTTTTTACCGTAGTAATCAACATCATATTCATAGTGTTGGTCTCTTTTTCGCGCGCCAATGTAATAGAAGACATGAGCGCTGTAATGATAATCATGATGAGTGTAATAATTCCGGGTACGAACATATATACACTGTTGAGTTCGGGATTATATTGCATGGTTGTTACGATAGAAATCGGAGTTTCCGGTGCGAGGTTGCTTCTATTCAATTCGGTAATATAATCGTTAAACACGCTTCTTAGGTAGTTGTTTAAAATAGATGCAATATTAATATCAGAAACATCATTGATTATTTGAAGATTGGCGCTATGCTCTATAGCCAGCGATTCTTCAAATCGCGGCGGAATAATCATCGCGATTTTTATCTGTTTATTCTTAAAATCGTGGTCTATTTCGGCTTCTGTTTCCAAAAAACCTACCACTTGAAAATAACCGGACGCTGTAATCGCTTCAATCAACTTTTTAGATTCCGTATCTTTTGATTGGTCAAGGATAGAGATTTTGGCATTTCTAATTTCCGTACTGATTGTAAAGCCAAAAAGCAAGATGAGCGCCACAGGCATAGCCAAAACAAGAGACAACGATATACGGTCGCGCCCGATGTGGATAAACTCTTTTTGTAATATTGCTAAAAACGCTCTCATAACTATCTATTTACAAATTTTACAAAAAGGTCGTCAATCGTTTGCACGTTCATTTTTTCCTTCAATTCGTTGGGGGTACCGATGAGTTTAAGTTCTCCTTCCGCCATAATCGAGATTCGTTCGCAATATTCGGCTTCATCCATATAGTGTGTGGTTACAAAAATGGTTACACCCGTTGCGGCGGTTTTGTAGATGAGCCCCCAAAACTCTCTACGCACAATAGGATCCACACCGCTGGTGGGTTCGTCTAAGAAAACAATTTGAGGGCGGTGTAGCAATGCGGTTGAAAATGCCAAACGTTGTTTCCATCCCAAAGGAAGAGAGCGCACTAAATCACCGGCAAAATTGTTCATATCCAATTCATTCAAACTGTCTTGAATGCGCTGCTTCAATATATTTTTCTCAATTTTATAAATCGTACCAAAAAGTTGCATGTTTTCATAAACGGTTAGGTCATCATATAATGAAAATCGCTGACTCATATATCCGATATTTTTTTTTATCGCTTTTGATTGTGTAGCTAAGTCGTATCCCCCTATTTTAGCGGTACCGGAAGAGGGTAGAAGTAGCCCGCACATCATTTTCATAGCGGTAGTTTTACCCGCACCGTTTGCACCGAGAAAACCAAAAATCTCCCCTTTTTTTATGGAAAAAGAGATATTATTTACTGCAGTAAAATTGCCAAATTTTTTAGTAAGATTTTCAACAACAATAGTGTACATATAAATTGTCTTTTTAAGAGAGAAAACTTAGGCGGCGAAATTATAAGTTTTTTATTATACTATTTGCTATTTTTCGCCGTTTACAAAAAAAATTAACTTTTATGAACAAAAACTACTACTGTGTAATCATGGCCGGAGGAATTGGAGTACGCTTTTGGCCTATTAGCAGAACCGAAACTCCTAAACAATTTATTGACATTCTCGGAGATGGACGTACATTAATTCAAAAAACTTACGACAGGTTTATTAAAATTTGTCCTAAAGAAAATATTTATATTGTTACTAATGCCTTATACAAAGAGTTGGTCAAACAACAACTTCCCGATATGGCAGAAAACCAAATTGTATTAGAGCCTGCAAGACGAAATACCGCGCCCTGTATTGCATACGCTAATTACAAAATTAAAGCGAAAAATCCAAACGCCGTAATTGTAGTAGCCCCTTCCGACCATATTATTTTAAAAGAAGATATTTTTATAGATGTAATTAACAACGGATTACATACCGTTGAACATAACCCATGGCTGCTTACCATTGGAATCAGACCCTCCTACCCAAATATAGGATATGGATATATTCAATACAATGAAGATAGAGTTTATGAACAACATAAAGCTATTTATGAAGTAAAAACGTTTACAGAAAAACCGGAATTGGAAATGGCTCAGAAATTTATTGATAGCGGCGATTTTCTTTGGAATGCCGGAATCTTTATGTGGTCGTTAAAAACTATTGAAGAGGCTTTTCAAATGTTTTTACCCGAAGTAGATTCTCTGTTTAAACAAGGCGACGGACTTTATAATACGCCCAATGAACCCCCTTTTATTCAGAGAATTTATGAGTTGTGCAGAAATATTTCGGTGGACTATGGTATTATGGAAAAAGCACAGAATGTTCATGTGTATGCTGCTGAATTTGGTTGGTCGGATTTGGGAACATGGGGTGCGCTTTATGATATAAATCCCAAAGATGATAACCAAAATTCTATTGTTGGAAAGCGCGTGAAAACTTACGATTCAAAAGGTTGTATTGTGAACGCCAAACCCTATAAAGTTACTGTTTTACAAGGGATAAAAGATTTGATTATTGTAGATACCGACGATGTGCTGTTGATTTGTAAACGTTCTGAAGAACAGCAGATTAAGCAGTATGCCCATGATGTAAAACTTGATTTTGGAGACAAATACTGCTAAAATTTACGATGGCTGTAATAGAAAAATACAGGTTTCTGGTAGATTATTTTTTGGAAAATAACCCCAATGCTGCTTCCGAGTTGCATTTTTCTAACGCATACGAATTGATTCTGGCGGTGGTATTGTCTGCGCAATGTACAGATAAGCGCGTAAATATGGTTACCCCGTCACTATTTTCGAAATATCCTACCCCTTTCGATTTGGCAAAAGCCTCTTACGAAGAAGTTTACGAACACATAAAATCGGTTTCGTATCCTAATAATAAAACAAAACATCTTATTGGGCTGTCGCAAAAATTGGTTACAGATTTCAATGGAGTTGTTCCCAATAGTATGGAAGCCTTAACTACATTGCCCGGTGTGGGTAGAAAAACTGCCAATGTTATTTTGTCGGTGGTTTTCGATCTGCCTGCTATGGCGGTAGATACCCATGTGTTTCGTGTAGCCAACCGATTGGGGATTGTGAAAAATGCTACCACTCCGTTGGAAGTAGAGAAGCAGTTGGTGCAACATTTTCCGGAGCAAGTGCTGGCGCGCGCCCACCACTGGCTTATCCTGCACGGACGGTATGTTTGCGTGGCGCGCGCCCCGAAATGCAAAGAATGCGGCATCGCCGTTGTATGCGATTTTTTGAGAAATAACTCTTTTTATAATACCATTTGAAAATGTAATAAACAATGAATCAACCTCGTACCTCAAACCTCGCACCTCTCCTTCTCCTTACCCTCTTTTTTCTCTTAGTTTCTTGTGTAAAAAAGCAAGAGGAGCCCGTCCCCAAACCGAAAGGATATTTTCGTTTATCCACTCCGGAAGTTGCTTACCAACACCATGACAGTGTCTTACCTTTTTCTTTCGACTACTCTAAAAATGCAACATTAAGTTTTCAAAAAAAAGAAAAAAATGTTTATTGGGTTGATATTTACTACCCTTCTCTATCTGCCATATTTAAAATAACCTGCTTTCCCGTTGCAAACAATTTGCACCAATTCATGTGGAATGAGGAAGAACAAGTGATGTTTCATGTGGAAAGAAGAATGACCGATGATATTCAATACTCTTTGGTAAAAGACCCCAAAGAGAGGGTGTTCGGAAGATTATACGAGTTGGAAGGAAAACACGTGGCAACCCCTTTCAAATTCTGGCTCACAGACAGTTTGCAATATTTTGTAAAAGGCGCTTTATACTTCGACTTTGAACCCAATAATGACTCGTTAGCGCCTATTATTGATTATCTAAAAAATGACGCACTCTATATGGTTGAAACTTGGAAATGGAATAAAAAATGAAGAATTGTATCAAACTATTGTTTTTCCTGCTTAAGTATTTGGCATTTTGGATTGTCGTTTTTTGCTTTTTTCGGGCTTTTTTTCTGCTTTATAACTATAAATTCAGCGCAGATCTCACTTTTTTAGAAATCGTGCAAACTTTTCTACATGGGTTTTCAATGGATTTGTCGGCAGCTACCTACGCGAGTTTTTTTCCGGTTTTGGTGTTGCTTTTCTCCCCAATAATCCGTACCCGTATTTTGTATTCAATTATTTTAGTGTACTCTATTATACTTTTAATTGCAACCTCTGTTTTGGGTTTGTTCGACATAGGACTGTATGCCGAGTGGGGCATGCGGCTCAGTACGCAAATACTGCCGGCGTTAGAAAATCCGGAAGGGATGTTGGCTTGTGTAACACCTGCCCAAATCGTAATGTTATTGATAGTTGAAATAATCATTGTTACAGGATTTATTTTTCTGTATCGGGTTCTTTTTAAATCATATAAAAACCAAAATAAGCAAAAATGGTGGAGTGTTTTTATAGTCCTGCTATATGGCGCTTTGTTAATTATTCCCATGCGGGGCGGTATCCAACTTACTCCAATCAATTTAAGCAGAGCCTATTTCAGTCCTAAGTTATACGCCAATCACGCAGCGGTAAATCCCTATTGGTCGTTTTTTCACAGATTGATTTATAAAGAAACCAATGTAAGAGAATTGTCGTTTATGGAGCCTCGTTTGTGCAATTCAATCATTCAAAATTCTTTAGAAGGGGTACAGGATAAGCTCCCTGTTTTTATAAAATCCCGCAACCCCCAACCCCCTAACGTAATTCTCATTATATTAGAGTCGTTTTCAAATAAGACCATTGAGCCTTTGGGCGGCGCTCCCGATATTACACCCAATTTTAATGAGTTGACAAAAGAGGGTATTTTGTTTAAGAATTTTTATGCTACCGGCAACAGGTCAGACAAAGGAGTAGGGTCTTTGTTAGCAGCATATCCGGCGATGGCGGGTCCCTACTCTATCTTATATTTTCCTGAAAAAATGGAAAATTTAGACTATTTATCTCAATATTTTACAAAAAACAATTATAAAACCCATTTTTATTATGCAGGAGAAGCCGATTTTTATAATACGAAGACGTTGGTATTGCGCTCAAAGTACGATCATTTGATCTCGGTTTATGATTTTCCGGCAGCAGCAAAACAGCAAAACTGGGGCGTTCCCGACGAGCTTTTTTATAAAAGAATCATTGAAGATGTAAAAACTTTCTCAAATCCTTTCTTTTTAGTAACTTATAACATCAGTTCGCATCCTCCATACGATATTCCCGACACAAAGGAAAAAAATTACAAAAATGCAATTATCTACAGCGACAAGTGGTTGGGAGATTTTGTTTCGCAATTAAAAAAGAGCGCTTTTTGGGAGAACACGTTGCTCATTATCACTTCTGATCATGGAACGCCTGGCTTTCAAGGCACTTCAATCTCCGATCCGCGAACCTACCAAATTCCGATGCTGTGGATAGGAGGAGTTGTGGATACGGTTTTTGTTAATGAAAATACAGGGATGCAAACCGACTTAATGGCAACTTTAGTGCAACAATTGGGTTGGCGCCCTAACCCCAACCCGTTTTCCAAAAACCTCTTCGGAAATCTATCTTACGCATTCTTTTTCAATACCAACGGCTACGGATTTGTATCTCCTGAGTTAACCTATTTTAACGATGCGGAAATTAATCAAAGAAACTTTATCTATATACACAGCGAACAGAGAAAAGATTCATTATTAAGATTTTCGGAAGCTTTTGTGCAATACCTTTCCACCGATTTTAAAAAACGGTAATAAAGGTAATAAAAAATATTTTTTCTTGTTGATAATGAGAGTAAAAGAAAAAAGATGAAAAAAAATATGATAAAATGAAAAACCTATTAATATTATTTTATTTTTGCCGACAGAATTGTCAAACAAAAATGTTGAATATCTAATATGGATAATAACGAAGTAAATACCGAGCAAATTATTCTCGAAGCCGCAGAAGCGGAGTTTCTTGAAAAAGGTTATGGCAATGCTAAAACGGTAGCCATTGCACAACGCGCAGGCGTAAGCCATTCGATGCTGCATTATTATTTCCGCACCAAAGAACAATTATTTCAAAAAATCTTCAAAGAAAAAGTTCAAGCACTTACTCAAATGTTCAGTGTGGTTTTTGAACAAAATACTGATTTTAAGGAAATATTGAGGCGTATTATGCAAACACAATTTCAATTTTTGGCGCATAACCCGCAACTTCCTATGTTTATTATTAGAGAAATTTTATCAAACAAAGAAAACCGCGAGTGGGCTATTACAACCTTTTTTCCGCATTTATTCCCCTTTTTATCTGCTCTTGAAAAAATGCTAAATACCGAAATTGCAAAAGGTTCAGTTCGCCCAATCGCTATTCAGAATTTACTGATGAATATTCTTTCAATTAATATTTCTACATTTATTGCGTTGCCTGTTTTGAAAGAAAACTTTCTGTTTGAAAAAGCCGAGATGATGGAAAACTTTCTAAATGAAAGATGTGAAAGCAATGTACAATTTATCTTAAATGCCTTGAGACCGTAAAATTTTTTGCAATAAAATTAACAAAGTTGTTGAACAAAAATATCGAAGACAATTAAAAATTAAAAATTAAGAATTAAGAGATACATTAAACCCTTATTTACAAAAGCCCCTTTAGTAGAAAAATCAAAAAAATATGAAACATCGGAATTTTATCATTATCACACTTTTAATTGTCAATTCTCAATTCTCAATTATCAATTCATTTGCACAGTTGAGCCTTGAAGCGTGCTACGAAAAATCGCGGGCAAATTATCCGCTCATCAAGCAATACGACTTGATTGAACAAGCGAAAAAGTATAATATTTCCGCAACGAACAAAAACTGGTTGCCTCAAATATCACTTACCGAAAAAGCCTCTTGGCAAAGCGATGTTACCACATTTCCCGAAAAATTTCTTGAAATGATTGATAATATGGGAATTACTGACATAGCGTTTCCAACGAAAGACCAGTATAATATTGCCCTCAATCTATCGCAAGTGCTTTGGGATGGCGGAATTATGGCTACGCAAAAGAAAATGGCGGCGGTAACTGCGGAGGTGAACAGAGAACAAACCGAAGTAAATTTATACGCGCTGTACTTTCAAATAAATCAATTGTATTTTAATATTTTAACCTTAAACGAACAACTTAAACAAAACCAACTGTTTGTTGAAGAATTGGAGCGGAATTATATAACAATTGAAAGTTACATTGAAAACGGTATTGCGCTACGTTCCGATTTGGATAATGTAAAAGTGAGCATATTAGACGCCAAACAGCGCGCAACGGAAATGAAATCTTACCAAAAAGCGGGCATGGCGGCACTAAGCGCATTTATTGGCGAAACGATTGTGAATCCAACAGATCTAGTTCGTCCGCAATTAACAGACACACAAAGCGGAATTACAAATCGCCCGGAATTAAGACTTTTTTCAGCACAAAACAAACAGTTTGAAATTCAATCGCAAATGCTTTATACAAAAGGAATGCCGCGCATTTCATTGTTTGCCACAGGCGCAGTAGGCAATCCGGGATTGAATATGTTTAAATCGGGATTTACGCCCTATTTTATTGGCGGGCTTAATCTTTCGTGGAATTTCGGTGGATTATATACCATGCAAGACGATAAGAGAATTTTTGCAAATCTTCAAAAAAACATCGAAATTCAAAAAGAGGTTTTTCTGTTCAATACCAATCAAAAACTCACACAACAAAACGCTGATATTGAAAAATTTAAAGAACTTTTAAAACAAGATGATGAAATAATTGAACTGCGCACAAGAATAAAAAACACCTCCGCAGCAAAAGTGGAAAATGGAACTCTAACCGTAAGCGATTATTTGAGAGATGTAACCAACGAAAATATCGCCCGCCAAATCAAGACATTGCACGAGCTTCATTTGTTGCAAACGGTTGAGCAATTGAGAATTGAGAATGGAGAATTGAGAGAAATTAAGAATTAACAATTAAGAATTAAGAGAAATAGATAATTATAGTAAATAATATAATAGTAAATATGTCAAAAAAATACTGATAATATATGAGTTTAAATAATAAAATAGAAAATTTTATAAAAACAAAAAATCTCTTAATTCTTAATTCTAAATTCTTAATTATGAAACACGCATCATTTTCCAAAAAAACAAAAACTTTCGATTCTCCTCTCTTAATTCTTAATTCTAAATTCTTAATTCTGCTTGCCATCATTTCATTAGCAAGTTGCAATAGCAGTAAGATGCAAGTAGATGCAAGTGGCGTTTTTGAGACTAAAGAGATTATCATTTCCGCAAAAGGAAGCGGCGAAATTATGTACTTTAATGTAGAAGAGGGGCAAACAGTTGAAGCCTTTGATATACTTGGCTGTATTGATACTACCCAATTATATCTCAAAAAGTTACAATTGGAAATGAACGCCAAAGCCATTAAAAACCAATTGGTGGATATTAACAAACAAACCGCAGCATTGGAACAGCAAATTGTAACCGCAAGAACAGAAAAGGCACGGATTGAAAGCCTTTTGAAATCCGAAGCGGCAACCCCCAAGCAATTAGATGATATTAACGCTCAAATTTCGACGTTGGAAAAACAGTTGGAAGCCACAAAAACATCTATGCAACAGGCTAATAGCGGCGTTGTGGATACCAAAAGCGGCGTTGCCGTGCAAATTGCTCAAATTAACGACCAAATAAAAAACTCCATTATCCGAACTCCTATTGCCGGCACAATTCTAAGCAAATATGCAGAAGCAGGCGAATTAGCAGTGCAAGGCAGACCACTTTTTAAAATTGCCGATATGACCAATATGTTTTTGCGAGCGTATATCACTGCAAGCCAACTTACTGAACTTAAAATAGGACAGCAGGTAAAAGTGTTTTCCGATATGGGAAAATCCGACCACAGGGAATATCAAGGCACCGTAACGTGGATTTCGGACAAGGCGGAATTTACCCCCAAAACCATTCAAACACGCGATGAACGCGCCAATCTTGTCTATGCAGTTAAGATATTGGTAAAGAATGATGGGTATATAAAAAAGGGAATGTATGGGGAATTGATAATTGAGAATTGAGAATTGAGAATTGAGAATTGATAATGGGTAATGGGAATTAGTTAGGTTGTAATAAAAGATTTAGATATGAAAAATAATGTAATAAAAGATAAATCGTATAAATTTGCGCTATTAAGTATCGTCAAAACAACAAAATAGAATCATGGATACAAAAAATAATTCTCAATTCTCAATTATCTATTGTCAATTAATCAGTTTGAAATACGGTTCAGTTGAAGCCTTGAAAGATATTTCCTTTAACGTTGAGCGCGGCGAACTTTTTGGTTTGATTGGACCCGACGGTGCAGGAAAAACAAGCCTGTTCCGTATTCTAACCACGCTGATGCTTGCAGATAGCGGCACAGCAACAGTTGACGGTCTCGATGTGGTGCGCGATTATAAACAAATTCGCAACCGCGTAGGCTATATGCCCGGACGGTTTTCGCTCTATCAAGATTTGACGGTGGAGGAAAATTTGAACTTCTTCGCCACAGTTTTTGGAACCACTATCGAAGAAAATTACCACTTAATAAAAGATATTTACCAACAAATTGAGCCGTTTAAAAACCGCCGTGCCGGAAAACTTTCGGGCGGTATGAAACAAAAATTGGCGTTAAGTTGCGCCCTTATTCACAAGCCGTCCGTGTTGTTTCTTGATGAGCCGACCACCGGCGTTGACCCTGTTTCCCGAAAAGAATTTTGGGAAATGTTGAAACGACTAAAAGCACAGGGAATTACAATATTGGTTTCTACGCCCTATATGGACGAAGCGGCAATGTGTGATAGAATTGCGTTTATTCAAAATGGAAAGATATTAACTATCAACACAACTGAAAAAATAATCGCCGATTTTCCGTATAAAATATATGCCGTTGAAGCGGAAAATAATTACGAGATATTAAAGCAATTAAGAGAAAACCCAAATGTGCGCTCTGTTTTCAGTTTTGGAGATAGTTTGCACGTAATATTCAATGGAGAATTGATAATTGATAATGGACAATTAAAAGTGCAAGATAAAAAAAACAATTGTCAATTGTCAATTCTCAATTCTCAATTCAAAGAAATTACGCCGAGTATTGAAGATTGTTTCATGGCGTTACTAAATGAATAAAAATTATTTAAAATGACAATTAATGACTATTTATTGTACAAAAAAGGAGTAATAAATTTTATTAGAAAAAGAAACGAAAGAATAAAAAATTATGTAATAAATATACAGCAACCGCAATGAATATGCTTCCAACAGAAAAATTACCCAATTTCATAACGCCGCAGGCGTTCAATATGAACAACCCCGTGCAAGCCGCAGGCGCAGCTCGGGGTAGGAAAAGCCGCCGACAATATCGGAACTCCGTAGGAGTTCAACACCTATCTGCCTCATGTTGTGCTCCTACGGAGCACAGCGTCAGTACGTTGTATCGCCTTACCCCGAGCTGCGGCTATCGCCTTGCACGGGGTTATTCACATTCCACACCTCGTATCTTTGCCGGCGAAAAAATTGGATCCGATTTTTCAACAGATTTTGTATTTTTGTTTCTAAATCGGAAGAGGATAGTAAGTGATACACACCTAGATAAGTATTTTACTATATC
>Ga0123354_10006987_pt1 | contig 16875 bp, 11 predicted proteins | sample TergutLab28metaG_2_FD_97872 | JGI IMG/M metagenome (GOLD analysis project Ga0123354, IMG submission 97872) | Labiotermes labralis P4 segment gut microbial communities from Petit-Saut dam, French Guiana - Lab288 P4 | ecosystem: Host-associated > Arthropoda: Insects > Digestive system > Gut ...
CACACCACACACACACACCACACATACAGCCTCTATGTATGTATGTATGTGTGTGTGTGTGTGTGTTTTGTGTTATTAATATCCGCAACATGCAAACTAAACACTGCATCGTGTCACAAGAAGAACTTGCATGCTCCGTCCTGTAATTTGATAATTGTTTATCAGTTAAACAGTTTATGTAGCGTCGAACAAAGAAGTTATCATCGACTACGAAGTAAAAAGGACAAGGAAAGATAATGTCGCCGCCTTTTTCTGGATATTATTGCGGTTTTTTTTTCTTCATGAACTTAGAACTACAGTGCCTTCCAAATATATATATATATACATATATATATATATATATATATAGCCTCCTGTAAAATGGGTACCGGGTCTTTCCCGGGGGTAAAATGCGGCCGGGGCATGCTGCTGACCACTCACCCCCTTCTAGTGCCGCGGTCATGGAAGAGTAGAGCTATAACTCTACCCACCCTCTGGGCCACACCGGGCCTGTAACGGGATCACTTTACCTGTACCGTATATATATATATATATATATATATATATATATATGAGCACGTCACTGCACTGATAGAACTGATAATACGTTTAGACAGCGTCAAAATCTACTGCTGACCGCTGTCCCACTACTGTCCCTCTACTGTCCCATTACTGTCCCACTACAGTCTCAGTACTGTCCCACTACTGTCCCTCTACTGTCCCACTACTGTCCCTCTACTGTCCCACTACTGTCCCGCTCCTGCCGTCGCCAAGAACAGCTTTAAGGATTAGACCCAATAACTATGACGTCATTCACTCCATCCAGCTTCTTTTTGCACTTACAACAAACAGTTTTCTGCCTGGATTCCATTTTGTTACGCAATATGATATTCTGTCTATCAAGCTATTAATCTGTCATTTCTTAACCTGAATGTCGGAATACAGGCATAACACCTGCCAATGATTCCAGAGACAGCATTTCAGCAGTTTGATGGCTTTGCATCTTTGTGAGTATATAAAAGCAATTGGTTGCAGAGGTTTGCGGGAGGTGATACAGCACTTACTGATGGGGCAGCGTTGAACGGTCTGTCGTCACTACCCGATGGGCAGTCCATGCATTTCCCACAAGACATATGAATGTTATGTCATTCACACCACATATGAATGTCCGTCTTTATAAATATAGGCCTAAATGTGAATTTCGTTCTGAATTTTAGCTATCAGTTGGGTGTTCCTTGGCGGTGTTTATTCATAAATTGCAACTAGACTCTGGATCTTAATGGGCACTGAACACTCTGCAGGTAGTCGCGCGGTAATTTTAATTTTTATGATTTTGTTTTTGATCGTAATTCACAAAAGGCCCGCTAGGAGAACGTGTAGGCTATATCTGCCACTTTGCAATAAATCAGCAGCAGACTCTATACGATCTAACTAACACATCCATAAACTTTGTGTACTCCGAGATGGAAATTGTCTCCTGTTAATGCATAAAGACATTTAACAGAAGTGCGGGCGGAGTCTTCCCTGCACAAATTGCTGGCTGGCACCTTCTGTTACCACGACGACCTTGACTGCAGTTCTCACCCCGCTCATAGAAAGTCAAGGTCTTCGTTACTCTCACGGAATTCTTAAAAGTGATTTCATGTAAAACTTGACACTGAAAATTCAAACGAAAGGCATACACTTAAATCTAGCTGTTTCAGACCAATTTCCTCCAAACATTTTGCAAGATAAGGCTCTCACAGCTTTAGCGCCTTCTAGGATATGGCGTCTTGCCATTTAAGTAGATAAGGATGTTTCAGAGGGGCTGGCTGCCTCCATCTTCAGTGTCTTAGTGGTCCAAGAAGATTCTCTCTCAACACAAAATTTTCTTCGACAGCATCGACAACGCAGGAGTTCCCGAAGACGTGACAGAGAGGGGGAGAGAGATGTTCTGTTTAACGATACTCAAGTGCTAAGTTTCCGTAGCATTAGTGGTAGATGAATTAACGTGAGTACGGAACATTGGTGGTATGATACTGACAGAGACACCGGAAGAATTCGGAGAAAAGCTTGTCCCAGTGGACTCTGTCCACAACCAATCCTGCATGACTGGCCTGGAACTGAACACGGGATTCCCGTGGTATATGCCAATGATCAACTGCCTGAACTGTAATCTCCAGTACACTTTTTTAATATGCAGACTGTAACACTTGACACACATAAAAAAAATATTTGTGTTCCAAAACGACAGGATTTTTAGAAGTGCATTTGTCACCGCATTGAATGCTATCAGAGATGGACAGTCTCTCCCACAACCCTCAGCCCACTTCTCCTAACAGGTGACAAATAGACTTACTTACTCCATGGTGCAGAGTCCTTCTTGAGCAGCTAACCGGTTTGCAGCTAGGAGAACTTTCCTGCATTTCACGGAACCCGAAGGTTCATTACCGCACTCACAAGCGTCCGCCACCTATCTCTATCCTGGGCCCGCCCAGTCCAGTCAATATACCAACATCCCATCTCCTGGAGATCCGTCTTAATATTATCCACCCATGTAGGCCTAGGTCTCCCCAGTGGTCTCTTTCCCTCCGGTTTCCCCACCAAGACCCTATACACCCCCCTTTCCTCACCCATATGCGCCACATGCCCAGCCCATCTCATTCTTCTCGATTTTATCACCCGCACAATATTGGGTGAGGAGTACAGATCACTTAGCTCCTCGTTATGCAATCTCTTCCATTCCCCGTTACCTCGTCCTTCCTAGGTCCAAATATTCTCCTCAACACCATGTTCTCAAACACCCTCAGCTACCTTTCCTCCTGCAATGTCAGCGACACCCTTACAAAACAACAGGCAAAATTATACACTAGTGTAGAAAATGTTAAAAATTACGCGTCCTACTCCCACGCTTATCGCTTGACCAACACTTTTTTCTGATCGCACGTTTCCTAATAACTGCTTGGCTAGTCCAATGCCTCATACAGTCTGTCTCAGCGTCTATGGCACACCGAATCCAGTGCAAAATCTTACTAATCCTGCAGAAGCCCTCACCAAGTCTATGTCCAGTAGCAGGCCGCTAAACCGAAACTCGCGACTACGCTTAAAGTTCGAATGAATGAATGAATAAATAAATAAATAAACCCACATCCACAGCACTTTACTAATGTACATGTAATCCCGCCGATCGTACCGTCTTCCGAAAAGCACACGACGAACAACACGACAAGGTTTTGTAATTCATTAAAAAAAAAATAAACATAGCAGGATTTGCAACATTGATTTACAGCAGAAGGGCACAGTCCGTTTAGTTCTGTATCCATCGGACACAATCCAGTGAACCCCATACGGGAAAGAGTTTAATTTGATCAGGTGAAATAACGGCAGTTTATTTTGGCTCCCAACATACTGTCTAGTAGACGTCTCAGATTACGTGACACGTGACGCCATGTAACATTGTATCAAGCTGCACGGCGTCACATCCCAAATGTTCCCAATCTTAAGTAACTCCGCCGCAAAACCTGGTAAGTCCCACAACTACTGTATTAAATATCACTGGACAGGGGAGACTATTGCAGTAAATTACCGTGTGACCGACTCATAGCTTATTCCACAGAACCCCTGATGAACATAATCATGACACAAACAACAAACAAACAAACAAATATCTGTGATGCTTCTTGGACGTCGTGAAGACAAGAGGAAGAGAATAAAGCGGTACATTGAACAGAAGGGTGGATGCGGGCGACAAAGGATGTTGTTAATGATAGACGGTGCATTCAGGATGATTACACAAGACAAACTGATCGAACAGGTCACTGAACCTTACACACAATTTACACGTTCTCATACTGACTTCTCGCAAAGTTAAGCACTTTTTATTTTGATTTTAAACTTTGCTCATTTTCAAGTTTCATTACTGTCGTCAGCGCCTGATGGCAAGGACTGCCAGCGGGTACGTTGCCTTCAGGAACGCAACACACATCACTGTCCAATTACTTGGCGGTACTGGAAACGTTGAGAAAAGAAAATTGCCCAAGTCTCGAGCATTTGGTAAGCGGAACACAGAAATGTGAAGTATTTTCTTATTTTAGGGAAGAAGTGTAATAAGCTGCACTTCAAACACGCTATGTAGACCGTCATTACGGCCATTAAATACGGCAGGGCCATTCCACAGAACGGAATTCCGTGATAGAAATGTTGCTGATTAACTGGCATACGTAGGCCGAAACTGGGGACAGTGGATGGGAAGAAGGATGGATGGACGGAAAAATAGAGAAAGAGTGACAGAGAGACAGATAGGTTCGGGTCGATCGAATCTTTAAAAACCCGTGGTTTCCTGTTAACGTACCTCAGGGCGCTGCCCAAAATTATTTTAATGAATGATTCAAAGCCGAATCCCGAGGTTCAGAGAACGCCGTAGTACAATGCACAAATTAATCAAATGCAGCACAATTAAGAAAACAACAAAGAAGTCACTCTTTATAAATGTAGAAAGAGGAGGGGCGGTTCCCAAAAAAATTTGAAGGATTTCCGGAATGATCAGCGGAACCTTTGCATAACGAACTGTATTGCAAAGTACTTGAGTAAGAAATATTATGACTTGGCGGGAAAAAAATGTTCTTTCATTTAGTGACACAGTGCCACTGGCACACTCTACAGCAACGGTTCAACAACAAAACTCGAAGACATTGCTGCAATTACGGATCGCACAAAAAACAAGGCACAATAAACATCATTTAAACCCAATGAATTATTCAGACTTCCACCTCGGCCGAATGAGATTTTCGCTTGTCTTGAGTGTTACGCGGTGCAGACTGGTAGTCAGTTACCGCCATTTCGGGACCGCCTACTGGTCACATCTTCAAGGGTCAAGCAGTCCAAGAAGACTGGACTTCTTGGACTATAAGGGCGATGATCCCAGGGACCTCAGATGGATTGCGCTCTGCTTAATATCATCGACCACGTTTTGCTTTGACTTTATATTAACTGCAATTTTTCCTTCACACTTAGTACTGAATATGCAAGTGTTATTGGTCTGGGAAAGTCTGTTTGTTGAGTCTCAAAACGCTCCACATTATTCCAGGTTCGTGAAACACTGCTGTATACAGTATATCAGCTACTGCACTACAAAATTTAGACGAAGATCATTATTAGTCATTACAAACAACTCTGTGGGCTGGGATAGCTCAGTCGATATAACGACTAGGACTGGACGGTCCGAGGATCGAATTCCGGTGGGGTGAGATTTTCTGCACCTGCCCAGACCGGCCCTGGAGAGGTTTTTCTCGGGGGTAAAGAGGCCGGACCGTGGCGTTGACCACCCACCCCCATCTAGCACCGAGGTTAAAGACACAGCAGAGCTATACTCTACTGTCCCTCTCCCAGGGCCGTCATGGCCTATTCTAAGGTGAACTTTACCTTTATCTTATACACATTATATATGATAATTTTGTGAAGGCGAAAGCAATATAAACACAGGAACAAACAGCAGGATAGGGTTCTGTATTGGCTGCAGTAAAAACCTATTTCTGACGCCAAGCTCGCTATCTTTCCACACCAGCTTTACTCTCAGGCACTAAAACCCCAAGTGCAAAACATTGCGACTTCCGTGAAGCAACTACAGATAAGAAGCAAAGGCGTAAATGTGGCCTTGCGAAATCAGCTACAAAACGTCGGGTCACCTCCTGCAGCCGTAAAACTACGCCCGGCAACATTATCTATGGCACTTGAAACAAACCGCACACTCAGTATCAGTGCAGCCAGTACTATACGAAACATGGCCTGAAATACGTCTGGCGTCTATTTGATTCATTTCTTGCAACAGGGTTGTCCAGACTCATAAAGCAGGCTCACGTGCTATTTGCTAAGTTTCTATATGTATGTACAGAAGGTAAAGTTGCCCCTCTCAACGCAACGAAGGCATATTGGGCGGGGAGAGGTAGAGGCCAGTTGAAACGTGATGGCACACGCGTGGAAACTAGATTTCGTCTTTCGGCGAAACGGACGAGTCCATTTAAATCGGCAGTGGCGTCATTTCAGTCGACTGTTGGCAACCGAGGTGAGCGCATCAGCGGTAGTAATGCTGGATACACCGTGTTCCGATGTAGTGTGAAGGGTACTGGCTACCCACTCCATTCGCCAGTTTCCCCTTCACTTCTCCTCCCGTGCGTCACCGTGTGCCATCACATTTCAACTGGACCCTACAGCTCCTCTCATTCTTAACCTCGGCATCAGATGACTGTGAGAGGTCGGCTTCAGGCTCCGGTCACTTTACCATTGGGAAGAAGTCTGGGTGGGCTTCAGTACCTCCCTGTACCTTCGGGAGGAGATAATATATAGTGTATATATATATATATATATGGCCGGGTAGCTCAGTCGGTATAGCGACTGACTACGGGCTGGACGGTTCGGAATCGAATTCCGGTGGGGCCGAGATATTCCGCCCGTCCAGACCGGCTCTCGGGCCCACCCAGCCTCCTGTAAAATGGGTACCGGGTCTTTCCCGGCGGTAAAGTGCGGCCAGGGCGTGCTGCTGACCACTCACTCCCTTCTAGTGCCGCGGTCATGGAACAGTAGAGCTATACCTCTACCCACCCTCTGGGCCACACCGGGCCTGTAACGGGATCGCTTATATATATATATATATATATATATATATATATATATATATAAGAAGCGCTGTAAAAAACATGTAAATCACACAATCAACCTTCTTCAATAAATGGAAATAAGGTCTTCACCAAGTGTCGTTCTATAAATGACTTCTAAACCTGTTTGCACTTCAGTCTTGAGTCACTCTGGCACTAATCCTTTCCACAAATGAGACTCACTTCTGACATATTTTCGTCAATACAAAAATTCGACTGCCTACTCTACGCTGACACAACTGTCCTTAACCTTTAACCCCTCAAAGCTCTGCAGTACCAGGGAGCAGCGTGCTCTAAGATTCGGGAAATCGGCGACAGGTTGATTGCTTGAATAAACACACAGCAGTACAGATTCGTTTTTGTAATAGAGACTCGGTGTGTTCTCTGTGAATTATGTTCCGAATTATTAATTATTATTTAGATAGCCTCCATGTTTCAACGGCTTGTCTCGTCGACGGAATTCTATACCGCGCGATACCAGTACTTAGCAACCATCCCGTGTATGGCTGTTCCCAATTCCTCGAATCTGTGCCAGCTCAGTGCCTTTAAAACTGCACAAAATCTATCATCTCTACACGTCACCAGCTAATATAAAGCTGCAATGCGTATATATCTATATATACATAGAGTCATGAACACAACAATATTACAATTAGTAGCAATATATAATATACAACTACATGTTTCAACCCTGTATATAGGCCATCATCAGGTTGTCCAAAGAACTTATTAAGTGACTATACACTATGTGTGGTAACTTTAGAAGGGGGACGAAATCTCGTCTCACAACCCCAAATTTATTATGTAAGACGAGATCTCGTCCTCCTTCCAAAGTTACCACATATACTGTGTAGTTAATAAGTTCTTTGGACAACCTGATGATGGCCTACATACAGGGCCGAAACATGCAGTTGTATATTATATATCGCTACTAACTGTAATATTGTTGTGTTCATGACTGCATGTATATATAGATATATACACACTACAGCTTTGTGTTGTTGACCTAACACAACGGGGATGACACACCTTAAGACGTCACCAGCTCTCACATCCTCGAAGCATCAAAATCGAATTTAAAATCGGTATTTTGACTTCGTTCATATTACAAGTAAAGCACGCCCAGACCTAGCAATACGTAATGCTCTGCCTATAAACAGCAATAAACTATGTGCTGACGTGGACACGTTCCAGCACTGCTCAAGTCGCAAGCCAACATGAATATGAGGTAGACCACATGTTCCTTTGCTTACTTAATTACTTCTCCATTTCAACGAAAATTTTTGACGTTGAAGAAAAGATAAGTGATTGGATAGGCGCCGATTCACTGTACGAAATGTCCCACAAAATGCCCACAGGATCCACCGATTTAGAAATAATTTTGGATGGTCTAATCCGTGAAAACTGAAGATGAAATAACAGAGGACACAGAGATTTCAGGGAGAAAATTAAATACAGTTTCCATATCATTATTTTGTTTCACAACTATCGGCTGCCATTTCCTGCCGGTCCGTTTATATACGAGCCGTGGACCTGCAATTTTTAAGGTCCGCCAAATATAATTTCCAAAGAATTAAAATAAATTCAATGGTTGAGGCGTCATCTTGTACTCATCATACAGATTAACAGTTCTCATTACCTTACAATATTTGTAATGAAGCCTTAATATAAAGAAAAGTAGATTTTATAAATATGTCTTTCAAACCGCAAATAGTTCACACTTCTAGTTCCTCAAACCCCCTTTAGTAATGGTTCCTTAAAATGTCCCCCATAACCTGCAGTTCGAAATGATAAGTACTTGCGGCCTCATAAATTTGGTAGGCCTAATAAAGAAAATGAACTGAACATTGTCTCGAAATGTCTGTAAGTGTCGTTACCTACATGTTGTGATTTAAAGAAACACTTTTCGCAATTCCCAAATACCAACAAATCAGATACGGCTATTATAAGTATTTCAGTGTGAATATATTTAAAAATCATCTTGTATTTAATGTCTAGGTATCTTACAGATAGCACTTGCAGCACGTCATGTATAGATAGCTTAGTGATAGAATGCAATCATGTCATGTCCATGTAACTTACTGATAGCATGGTATCATGCCATGTCCAGATAGCTTACTGATAGCATGCTATCATGCCATATCCAGATAGCTTACTGATAGCATGCCTAGTGTACTACATCCACGTACCTTACTGATAACATGGTATCATGTCATTTCCAGGTAGATTACTAATAGCATGCAATCGTGCCATGTCCAGGTAGCTTACCGACAGCATGCCCAATGTACTACACCCATGCAACTTACTGATAGCATGGTATCGTGCCATGTCCAGATAGCTTATTGATAGCATGCTATCACGCCATATCTAGATAGCTTACTGATAGCATGGCCAGTATACTACATCCATGTACCTTACTGGTAGCATGCTATCATGCCATATCCAGGTAGTCTATTAATAGCATTCCTCACATGCGATTTCCACGGTACCTTACCGATAGCATACCGGTGTGCTACATACTGACAGCATTCCCAGCATACTGACAGCATGCCCAATGTACTACACCCATGCAACTTACTGATAGCATGGTATCGTGCCATGTCCAGATAGCTTATTGATAGCATGCTATCACGCCATATCCAGATAGCTTACTGATAGCTTGCCCAGTATACTACATCCATGTACCTTATTGATAGCATGCTATCACGCCATATCCAGATAGCTTACTGATAGCATGCTATCATGCCATATCCGGGTAGCCTACTAATAGCATGCCTCACATGCGATTTCCACGGTACCTTACCGATAGCATACCGGTGTGCTACATACTGACAGCATTCCCAGCATACTGACAGCATGCCCAGCATGCCATATCTTTCGTTTTAATTTCCGGGCTGTTATTCCAACAAACAAAATTCTGTGAGCGGCCAGTGTCTTGTATGGAATCTGAAACTGGTCTAACCGGCTGTAAAAAGCGCATAAATAACACCCGCAGTTCACACACAGTGCCAATTTCCGCCAGTTGTTTCGCTTTCTCTTCACAACTCACTTTTTTTCTGTCAATTCCGTTTTTCATAGAACGTAAAGGTCACACTGAGAACAAATGTGCAAATAAAATACCCCATGTTTCTAAGAACACAGGGTGTTTCAACATCAGAGATTTGACTATCCAGTGACGCTATACAATAATCATGAATGGCAAGATAAGGGATGGAAAAAGATCATCATTCTTCTGAACAAAAAATAATGTCTAATAAATTGATGTAAGGTGTTAGGTGTCAGTGCCACTTGCAACTGACAAGTCATATAACGATATTTGTATACAGTAATTTGGAGTGACGACGGCTTCGGTAACAAGTTGAAACATTAGCCAGTTCCTGTAAACGGCGATTATTTTCTTACGTATGTAATCGATTATAGACACAGAAGTTCAAGGACCATTTATCAAATAATATTGAATTAAAATAATGAAACCATAAATAATGCAACAAAATGAAACTACTTGATTCTCGTCGCAACAAATTTATGTGAAAAGTACCGAAATACTGTAGCTCATAAAACACAACTATACGCACGAGAACTTTCACATTATACATCAGTAGACTGCGCTGACCGGATTTTAATGTAACAATATAATTGTAATAGAGGAACTATTAGGTGGGGCAAAAGGTATAGACAAAGTGTCCCCGTTACAGGCCCAGTTTGGCCCAGAGGGTGGGTAGAGATATAGCTCTACTCTTCCATGACCGCAGCACTAGAAGGGGGTGAGTGGTCAGCAGCACGCCCCGGCCGCACTTTACCCCCGGAAAAGACCCGGTACCCAATTTACAGGAGGTCTGGACGGGCGGAAAACCTCGTCTCCACCGGGATTCGATCCCGAACCGTCCAGCCCGTAGTCAGTCGCTATACCGACTGAGCTAACCGGCCCACATTAGGTGGGGTAACTACAGTCAATAGCACAACTAACGTATGTCTAATAATGATGTTTTATTATAGATTAAAAATCTATATGTTTCGGCCAACAGTGGCCACAACATGTAGTTTCTTATCTGCAATAAAACATCATTATTAGCCACACATTGTGTTATTGACTGTAGTTACCCCACCTAATAGTTACTACACACAGCGGGGATGGCACACCTCAAAATTGTAAAACAGGAAATGGTGAGGAGAAATTCTCTGCCATAGAAATGGAAATCGAAATGTAATTCTAGACACTTTCCTTTCATGCACGTTCGCCTGACAGTAACGCGGATTTGTCGAACTGTGCAACGTTATATAAAGCAATTACTCTTTTTACAATAAAATTGTTTTATAGACTGCATTATTCTTGGGTACGTAATTAAATGCTTAATTATTTTACTGATATCCCTATTAAAATTCAGCATATTTTGATTTCACAGTCTCTAATTCAAAAACAAGAATAAGGCCCTTGGTATATCCCTTTCATCGTCGCATCTGTAGAGATAATACAGATGATTCGAGGATTACTGAAGACAGAGACAAGCAAGGTAACCACTCTACAATCCTTTTCTTTGGTGGCTTCAGAGACTGCTGGTTTCAGAGCATGAGAGCTTAGCGTCTGCCCCATTCTATCCATTACTTTAAGACGCACATGGATTACGACAGGCTACGTAGCTCTAGGGCACTGATGCTGGAGGAGAGATAATGCTTAGACCATAGGAAGCCTTCAGAGGTCACGTATCGATGACCTTTCTTCTGGATGAAGTGGAGCTCCTTTGTGAAATAGCAGGTTTATACTGCCAGGCCTGATTGACCAATCGACCACGTTTTTTGGCCTTAGCAAGGTTAATGATTCAGATGATGAATTGGTACGAACAGGGCAATGCCTGCTTGTATCTCAGACTCCTCGCTTCGACCCTACGTCATAGTGGAAATATTAATGTGCTATGGGCAAGACTTTTGACCGATTTTCTTGGTTCATGTAGAGACACGATCTGGGGAAGGCCACCGAGCAAGCTGGATTAAGCGGCAAAGCTTGTAACTTGTACTGTGGAGGTCATCGTTTCAATTCTAGGCTGGAACTCCTGCTGTGAAAGTACTTTTCAGTCCAGTGTCCCCCGATATTCCACCACAAGGCAAGCTATGTTTGAAGATTCCGAGGCTTCGTCTGGTTGTCCTTCAGGTAAGTGTAATGTTAAGGTGAAGACGGGTGTGGAGCACTGGGAAAATTATACTGACAGCAGTACTGGGATAAACCCCTCTCTCACTGACAATTTGTCCATCATAAAAGCCATAAGGACTGACCTGGAATCGAACCCGAGCCTCCGCAGTAAGAAACTGATTACTAACCTCCTGAGGCATTGCACGAACTAGGACACCGCCTTTACCATACAAATATACAGGAATCTTCACATCCTACCTCACAAAGAACACGTTTCGTCTCCATTATAAAGGATGTGGTTAAGTCTGTTCAGAGAAACAATTGAAAGTTATTATGCCCATCATATGAAACACATAAATATAGTGTGCGACGAAATTCATATTTTAAAATGCTACAAACTATGGTATATGCTGTTACCACCAGGTATTGAACGGTTCAATATTAGGCGTACATGATACAAGTCGTGTGAATGTGTTTTACTTTGTCACTGATCCAAGAGCCACAAAAAGGCTAAGAACCGCTACTCTCTACCATCTAATCTCCACGAAAACGACAATAAACGACTAAAAACCGTCGGACTCAGTAACAAAGGATACGGAGACCGTACAACTTTATACGGAACATCCCCGTTGATGTATCACTCATAAATATCTAAAACCACTCCAATCGCAACCAACCCACTCTTATGAATAAGTTTTATTTTGTATTTTCAATGCTAGGGTGAGATCTGCTGCTTAATGATTTCTGGATTCTGTATGTTTTCACTTTCTTGTATTAGTATGGCCTTATTATAGTTCCAGTTAGAGGCAGAAACTAGTCGCCGTTTAATAAAACTTATTCACAAAAGTTTGTTGGTTGTGACTGGATGTTTTTTTAGTTTAAGGACATCGTACGTTCACCCGAAACGTCGGAACAAACACGTCACACCATGCAGCATAAAGTACCGTAAGATCAGTTGAGTAACACCCGCAGCGAAAACCTGGACATTACGTACAATGCTCAGAACGGCGAATCAAGACAGAGCGAATGAACTCAGTAGCCTACTGCGCCACAGTTCAAGACCAGTAAGACCTAACACGTAGTTACATAGAGCGCTGCTGTGGTCTGGTCTCGTGTACTGTATTTAACAGAAGATTTCTGGCTTTAAAATGTCTTTATGTCACGCAGATGTTAACTAGATGGTAAGTACTTGTGTTAACATTACATTAGGGTAACTACGAATCGTTAATTCTGATGTTTTGCAGACCGTGCATCTCAGTATAATCTTAGCAATTGACCAACTTAATGCACAAATTCTTGTTTTATAATAAGTGCCTCTAGATGTTTCGAGCACTGTTATGTTCATAATCAGGAGGTCAAAATTTTATTATACAGCATCTGGTGTCGTCACACCTCTACAAACCAGTGCACCGGACGGCCACCTACAGGTGTGATGATACCAGATGCTGTATAATACAATATTGACCTCCTGATGATGAGCACATAATGCTCGAAACATGTAGAGGAACATAATAAAAAGAGATTTTGTGCATTAAGTTGCTTAATTACTAAGATTACAAATCACTACTAGTATAATACGCACTTGGTACCCAATAAATGTGCAAGAGCTCTCTCTCATTCATTACAATTTCTGTCGTCATTAACCCCTATGCTGATTTTCTTTTGCCAACCCAAACAAATCCAGGCATAGCAGGCAGGCACAGACACAACGGTACAGCCTTATATAGCTGTAACATGTGTCGGCACAGCTGTGGCAACTTTAGACAGTTTACAGTAGCTACAGTACGACCGAGGACATTAGTAATACCGATACATACAGCACTGCTCAGTTAATTGCATATTGCCGAGTGGTACGTACAGTACATAGGTGGTAATAATATATCATAGTAATATCATGTTACACTTACTGCCATGTTGCATATAGTGTCATGTTACATGTGGTGTCGTGTAAATACAGTGTCGTGTTACATAGTGTCATGTTACATATAGTGTCGTGTAAATACAGTGTCGTGTTACATATAGTGTCATGTTACATATAGTGTCGTGTTAAATATAGTGTCGTGTTACATACAGTGTCATGTTACATATAGTGTCGTGTTACATATAGTGTCATGTTACATGCAGTGTCATGTTAGTGTCGTGTTACATATAGTGTCATGTTACATATAGTGTCATGTTACATGCAGTGTCATGTTACATATAGTGTCGTGTTACATATAGTGTCGTGTTACATATAGTGTCGTGTTACATACAGTGTCATGTTACATATAGTGTCGTGTTACATATAGTGTCATGTTACATGCAGTGTCATGTTACATGCAGTGTCATGTTAGTGTCGTGTTACATATAGTGTCGTGTTACATATACTGTCGTGTTACATATAGTGTCGTGTTACATACAGTGTCATTTTACGTATAGTGTCGTGTTAATATAGTGTCGTGTTACATGCAGTGTCATGTTACATGTAGTGTCGTGTTACATATAGTGTCGTGTTACATACAGTTTCATGTTACATATAGTGTCGTGTTACATGTAGTGTCGTGTTACGTATAGTGTCATGTTACATACAGTGTCGTGTTACATATAGTGTCGTGTTACTTATACTGTCGTGTTACATATTGTGTCGTGTTACATAAAGTGTCATGATACATACAGTGTCATGTTACATATAGTGTCGTGATACATAGTGTCATGTTACATGACACTATCATTTTACATATAGTGTCGTGTTTCATATAGTGTTGTGTTACATATAGTGTCATGTTACATATAATATCATGTTACGTATAGTTGGACCGATCATGTGAGAAATGAAGAAGTGTTACTTAGAGTCAATGAGCAGAGGAATATCCTACATGAAATAAGAAAACGGAAGGCAAACTGGATTGGTCACATCTTACGTAGGAATTGCCTCCTGCAACGGGTTATTGGGGGAAAGATAAAAGGGGGATAGAAGTGACAGGAAGACGAGGAATAAAGCGTAAGAAGTTACTGGATGACCCTAAGGACAGTAGAGTATACTGTGAATTGAAGGAGGAAGCTCTAGATCGCACTGTGTGGAGGAATTGTTTTGGAAGAAGCTTTGGACCTGTCGTTTGACAGAATACTGATGATGATGATGATGATGATAGTGTCCTGCTAATATAGTGTCGTGTTACATATAGTGTCGTGTTAATATCGTGTCGTGTTACATATAGTGTCGTGTTAATATAGTGTCGTGTTACATATAGTGTCATGTTACATACAGTGTCATGTTAATATGGTGTCGTGTTACATACAGTGTCGTGTTACATACAGTGTCGTGTTACATATAGTGTCGTGTTACATATAGTGTCGTGTTACATATACTGTCGTGTTACATATAGTATCCTGTTACATACAGGGTCATGTTACAATTAATGTCGTGTTACATATAGTATCATGTTACATATAGTGTCATGTTATGTTACATATATTGTTATGTGCGGTAGCGCAGTCGGTTGAGGCACTGCGCCACAAGCCGGAAGGTCGCAGGTTCGATTCCCAATGGTGTCAGTGGAATTTTTCATTGACATAATCCTTCCGGCCACACTATGGCCCTGGGGTCGACTCAGCCTCTAACAGAAATGAGTACCAGGAATATTTCCGGGGGGGGGGCAAAAGCGGCCGGTTTGTAGGGCTGACAACCTTACCACTCTCATGAGCCGACTGTCTTGAAATCTTGGAGCCTCAACCTTCTGGAACCCTCAGGGCCTGTCAGGCCTGTAATGGGATTGCTTTACCTTTACCTTTATATTGCTATGTTACATGTATTGTCATGTTACATATATTGTTATGTTACATATAGTGTCGTGTTACATATATTGTTATGCTATGTTACATATATTGTTATGTTACGTTTATTGTTATGACAGTATAAAAGATGCAAATATATAAAATTTGTTTTAAAATTCTCCTTCTTGATAAACAGTGGCGTTACTCGATTGTGTACACAAATATTTATCTATCGACGCAAGCGATCCACCGAGTATCAGGTCCCTGCACAATAGCTGATGACGTGAGCAAGTGGAAACTACCAATTTATGGTCATATCGATGTAATTTAATATAAGGAACGTTCTCCAGAAGTACGGCATATTCTCGCTGAAACACCCTGCATAATTTTTAGGAAATGTTTTCTGAAAATAAATTTTCCAGACAATAAGCCAAGTAGCGTAACGCTGAACAGCAGCTCTCCTTGCACATCCTATCTGTATTCTGAACATGGTGCTCATGTCCGTGTTACTTAGACAATGTTCATTCATATTTTTAGAAGATGATTGACGCCTGACGTTCATAACACCAACCACGATAATGTATCGATCAACTACCACTTTTTTTTTCCAATCTTCCTCTCCCCACTGGCATGTTAATATGATCGGACTCTCTCTTCTCTACAGCTGCTGGCCGACTAGCAACACCGCTGAGATACCCACAACATCGATTTCAATTAACAACACGTTGAAGTGGCGTGCAGTAACCGATCGGCAAGATTTATGCGATCTGTGATCCCGTATTTTGGCCGACACCCAACACTGTGCCGCGTCTACGTCACTACCCGCTGGCCTCCATTGGAGTGCCCGGTACGAGCAATCAGCAGTTTTGTAACGTTTCAATTGCTCGTGGCGGCCTGTTGGTGCGTTACGTCACTGTAGTGTGCATGACGAGTAACACTATTATTATTATTATTATTATTATTATTATTATTATTCACAATGCGCCCGGTAACTCCAAGATTCCCCTTCCTTGCACGTCAATCCATCCTTCAAAAATTGTCCCACTGCCAGAAGTGTCACTGCGGAAAATTCTGTTTGTAGTGATTTTGACGTCTTCAGAAGGCAAATTACAACACTTGGTCCCACTTTATTTTACTTCAGTTTACTATCTGTGGTCTAGTGGTCAGAGTTTCTGGCTACTGATACAGAGGTCCCGGGTTCGATCCCCGGCGCTACCAGATTTTCTGAGTAATAGTGGGTCTGGAACGGGATCCACTCAGTCTCGCGAGCCTCGTGAGGTCAATTGAGGAGCTACTTGAATGAAAAAAGTAGCGGCTCCAGGTCTAGAAAACAGAGATTAACGGCTGTGGGGACCCGTTGCGCTGACCACGTGACACCCCTGTATCCGC
>Ga0123354_10006989_pt1 | contig 16874 bp, 15 predicted proteins | sample TergutLab28metaG_2_FD_97872 | JGI IMG/M metagenome (GOLD analysis project Ga0123354, IMG submission 97872) | Labiotermes labralis P4 segment gut microbial communities from Petit-Saut dam, French Guiana - Lab288 P4 | ecosystem: Host-associated > Arthropoda: Insects > Digestive system > Gut ...
AAGATATAGACCCTTTCCCGTCCGTTCCCGCCACATGTACGTACTTCATTGACAGGTGCGGATTCCCGAGCCTTCTCAGCAGGTCCTTCGTGTTCTCAAGGTCCAGCTTTATCCCCTGCGTTGTGTAAGAGAACAGCCAGGATAACAAACCCTCATCCATCATACAAGACCTCTCTGCAGAGCGAATCGATCAGCTCCGTGTAAGTTACGTTTTCTTCTTTGCATATTTTTTTGATCAGCGCCATCGCACCGGAGCCATACTGGGCTGCTTTTTTCTCTTTTGTGGATATGTTCGGGTATCCGATCAGGTCGGAGACCTCCCTCAAAACTTTTTTTCTCGCCAGAGGGCCGTCGGAATGGGAAACGGCACTGAACTCCAAACAGCCGGCCGCTTCTATCACCTTTCCGTCCAAGTAAGGATAGTGCATATTCTTTCCGAAATGATCCGCGATCCTTTCCTCATGCAGCAATGTTTCGTCTGACAGCTTCCTCATGTCCTCGGCCATCCTTCCTTTGAGTTCTTCTTCATTCAGGCCGATATATTTAGAATAGCCTGCGAAGAGCTCGTCTGCGCCCTGGCCCCCTATGATCTCTTTTTCTGTGCAGTTTTTGCAGACGAAGTACAGCGGGATCTCAAAAGAAAGAGTGACTGGGTCTCTGGTCCGGGTGATGTTTATCATTTCTCTCAGGCATTCAAGAACATCATACCTTGTCATCGGTATGTGAACCCACCGCATACCGAGTTCTCCGGCGGAGGAGCAGGCCTCCCTGACATCATGTGAGTCCTTTGATCCCACTGTGTAAAGGGTCGCTCCATCCGCATATTTTTTTGCGATAGCGGCGATGATCCCCGAGTCCAATCCCCCCGAAAAAGCGACAGCGAAACGTTTGCCAAACACGGCCTTGCGCACTGCGTCTTCCAAGGCATTTTTCAACGATTCGGGACCGCCAATCATTATGTGGAGTAATGCTTGCTTAGAGATAAATGCAGTGGAATATCATATATAGCCATACATAGTACAATATAAGACATAATATAACATTTTATTAATATGAATCATCATTATCAGACATGGACGGCGTAACGCGCATAGGTGTATCCCTCGAACCCGAACTCTTAAAGGATTTTGATAAAGTCATTTCAAAAAAAGGATACGTCAGCAGATCTGAGGCCATAAGGGACCTTGTGCGCGATTCCCTTGCCGAGAACGAATGGAAGAATGAAAAGGACTTCATGTGCGGCGTCATTGTAATGATATACGATCATCACACGACCGGCATAGGTGAGAAGCTCACCGAGATGCAGCACGGCAGGATGCAGAACATCAATACGTCCATTCATGTGCACCTCAACCACGACCGGTGTATGGAGATCCTTATCGTCGAAGGAGAACTGGGACAGCTGAAAACGCTCGCCAATGAGATATCCTCGATAAAAGGGGTCCTGAGATGCAAACTCACAATGGCATCGCAAACAACCGGCCACATGCACCACATCGGTGTCAGACAATGATGTGGCTGTGAATTCCCAATGATTAAATAATGCTTACGACGTCGCTTGGGCGAATGAGAAAGCTGATCATTACTGAGAAAGCTAACGCCGCAAGGAGGATCTCCACCATATTATCCGACGGAAAATCACAATCCGAGTCGGGCAGAGACGTTACTGTAATAAGGTTCGAGGCAGGCGGGGATGACTACACCGTTGTGAGCCTCAGAGGCCACATATTGGAACTTGATTATCCCGAAGAGTACAACGATTGGGGAGGTGTTGCTCCGGTAGACATGGTATACGCCGAGCCCATAAAGAAAGTAAAAGTGAAATCCATTCTCAGCAAGATCGGCGACCTTGTGAAAACGTCCGATGAGATCATCATCGCCACCGACTTTGACAGAGAAGGAGAACTCATCGGCATGGAGACCGTTACCGCTGTAAACACTGACATGTCGAAGGTAAGACGCGCAAAATTCAGCGCACTTACAAAGGGAGAGGTGGAAAGGGCTTTTTCAGAGCTTACCATGCCTGACAAAAGATTGGCGGATGCCGCCGAAGCAAGACAGATAATTGATCTTTCATGGGGTGCGGTCCTTACAAGACTTGTATCCTTATCATCAGGGCAGGTAGGAAAGAACTTCATGTCCGTAGGAAGGGTGCAGAGTCCGACGCTCAAACTGCTGGTGGACCGCCACGAAGAGATAGAGAACTTCGTCCCCGTCCCGTTCTGGAATGTAGTAGGCAAATTCGGAATGCTCGCTTTCAAAGGGGAGCATGAAAAGAACCCCTTCTGGAACAAAGAAGAGGCGGAAAAGGTCATGTCCGCTATTTCCGGAGCCAAGACAGGGAAGATAAAATCATATAATGTTTCGTCCAAAGAAGAGTTCCGCCCCGCCCCGTTCGACACGACCATGATGCAGGTGGAGGCGAACAAGATCGGAATACCTCCGACCGTCACAATGAAGCTCGCCGAGGACCTTTACACCGGAGGATACATATCGTACCCGCGTACGGAGAACACAGAGTATCCTAAGAGTCTCAGCTTAAAGGGTGTTTTGGAGAGGCTCAGGGATACGGAGTTCAGAGAAGAGGTAGAGGAGATCCTTGGCCAAGAGAAGATAATTCCCTCAAGAGGCAAAAAGAGGACCACCGACCATCCCCCGATCTATCCGACGGCAGGCGCCAGTTCCGATAAGATGAAGGGTGACAAATGGAAACTCTACGAACTTATCGTAAGGAGATTCCTTGCTACAGTAGGTCCCAACGCGATCGCCGAGGAGACGGACTGTTGCATCGACGTCGAAGGGGAGACATTCAAAGCCAAAGGCTACGTCCAGAAAGAACTGGGCTGGAAAAGATACTATAAAAAATACCTCAGGATCACGGAGACCCGCATACCGAAACTGAATGTCGGCGATGAGCTAGATATCAGGTCCAAGAATCTTGATGAATCCGAGACAAAGCCGCCATTCAGATACAACCAGGGGTCTCTGATCCAAGAGATGGACAGGCTCCAGCTGGGAACAAAGAGCACCAGGCATGAGATCATAGGCAAACTGTTCTCAAGGAATTATGTGGAAGGCAACTACCTTACGCCCACATCCAGCGGCACCGCGCTTACGAAGTCCCTGGAAAAACACGGCGGCGGAATAACCGAGCCGGAGATGACGTCCAGATTGGAATCCGACATGCTTGATATCAGCGAAGGCAAAAGCACGCTGGAAACTGTCGTAAAAGAATCGCAGAACATGCTGTTCGAGGTCGCAAAGAAGATCTCTTCGGAAAAAGAACAGTTCGGCGACGACATCAGGTCCGCTCTCAGGTCGCAGCAGCTCATAGGGTCGTGCCCCGCATGCGGGAACAACCTGTCGATCAAGAAATCAAAGAACGGGAAGTTCATCGGATGCGACGGTTATCCGGAATGCGCAAAAGCATACCCTCTTCCGAACGGTGCGATGATACAGACCACGGAAACGACCTGTCCCGAATGCGGCCTTTCGCAACTGAAGATCATCAGGAAAGGCATGCCTCCCTCCATACAATGCATAGATCCCAAATGCAGAAGCAACACCGAAAGCAACAACCTCGGCAAGTGCCCTGTATGTAAAGAAGGGACGATAAGGATAACATTCTCTAAAGCCGGAAAACGTTTCGCAGGCTGTTCCGAGTGGCCCAAGTGCACGCAGACCTATCCTCTCAGGCCGAGAGGCACGATCGCTTCCGCCGGTGAGCAGTGCGCGGCGTGCGGTTCCCCGGTCGTTGAGTTCAATACGCATAAGGAATGCATCAACCCCGACTGCGAGACCCGCGGCGGGAGAACACGCAAAGCCGTCCCCAAGAAGACCGGCAGCAAAGCTCCCCCCGCAAAAAAGAAAGCTGCGGCTAAGGTCAAAAGTAAAACTGTTTGACGGCTACAATATAGACGGCTAAGTATGTTCCCATATGCCAGTTACTCAATGCATACGAAATATAGTTTTAGTAGCACCTTTAACTTTTTATACTATATAGATAACTTTAATAAACTGGGTCTTCCTCTGTAGAGAGGTTCCTCTCAAACATGGTGTTAAGAAGATCTATATCTTTCCCCACCCGCATGTTTCTGCAGACGGTACATTCTAGATCTTTCTTCAACGATTTCTTGATGTTCATGTTTTTTCTATCGAGATCAACAATCTTTCCGCAGGCACAGTAAATCTTCACAAGAGACCTTGAACCAACGTTATCCAGCGTTCGGATGCCGGTGTTCTCTTGGGAAAAATTTCCTTTGGATGTGTTATCGCTTTTAATGGTTTCCCGCTCCTCTGGTTTGTTGTCGGCAACGCTATTAAACCCCTCTTTTGTGCAAACGACAAACGCCATTCGCTCAATACTTGAGTTAGCATATAAGCTTTCTGATAAGGAGTTTTTGGTGGTTTATATAGGCCTCAAAAAGATTGTAGGGATTCTTTTTTCTCATAAAAAGATTTATATACTACATATCAGAGGTTTTTGAGAGAAAAATCTCACTCGATTTCAGAGTTCTCCTATAGTCTTCAGTTGCATAAGTACGGATTCCCTAATTTCGGAGGGCGTTCTTTCCTTGCCAACCCTCTTTCCGTCGCGGAGTACTTCGGTTTCGATCATAACCATGTCGCAGCCGCAGCCGCATTTGATACGGGCATCCTGTTTCAGAGAAACTCCCATCTCAAAACACTGCGGGCACCTGTAAGTGTATTTCCTTCCGCCGAACTTGCCTCTCTTTGATATCGGCTGTCCGTCCTTCTCCACGACATCCATCGAAAGGTCCAACGTCGGTGCGTTGCTGATCGATGTGCCTACTCCGAACCCTGATACTGAAGTGTCGACTATTTCGGCGATGGACGTTTCGTTCAATCCGCCGGAAACTATTATGTCAACATCCTTGTGACCGTTCATGTCAAGTTCCCATCTGACCTCGTTGATCAGTTCTTTGAAGTTGCCCCTTCTGGAGCCGGGCGTATCGAGCCTGACCCCTTTTAGGTCCTCGACGGTACGGCACGCTTCAAGCGCAGCGGCCCTTTCGTCAGAGAATGTATCGATCAGCATTATCCTGGGGACATCCTTCTCTATCACTCTGTCAAATGCTCTGAATGCGGCATCGTTGCTGCCCATCAGAAGCATCAGGGTGTGTGGGACCGTCCCGATAGGTTCCCGGCCTATGATGTCCCCGCCTATCTTTGATGACACGTTGTCGCATCCTCCGATATATGAGGACCTGTCCAACACTCCGGCTATGGCCGGGTGCATTCTCCTGTTGCCGAATGCGAGTACGGTCTTGTTCTTGGCTGCTATTTTTGTTCTCGCGGCCGCAGTGGCTATCCCGGAAGATTGGCACAGCATGCCCAGGATGGCGGTCTCCATGACGCCGAAGTCCGTGTAGGTGCCGAAGACATTCATCAGAGGGACGCGCACGCTGTCTGCCGTCCTTGTCCTGAAGACGGTGCCTTCGGGGACCGCTGAGATCGATATGGGGATGCCCTCGGTAAGCCTGATGACCTCTTCAAGCCCGCAGAACACACCCCACTTCCATTTCTTTGGCAGAGAACTTCCTGTTATTTCTGCGCACACTTTAGTTCCGGACAATCCCGATGCTTCCAGGATCTTTTTCGTCCGCTCAAAGTAAATGTCCATCGTGCTTCCTTCGCGCACGTCCTTCTCATCCGCAATGAACAATTTTTCCATGTGATCACAATCTGAATACTTTCTTTCCGGGGAAGACCGCTTTCGAACCCAGTTCCTCTTCTATTCTGAGCAGTCTGTTGTATTTGGCTGTGCGCTCCCCTCTAGCCGGAGCCCCTGTCTTGATCTCGCCGGTTCCCCAGCCGACGGAAAGGTCGGCTATGGTAGTGTCCTCCGTCTCCCCTGACCTGTGAGAGACCACAACACCGTATCCATTATCGAAACTCATCAGCGCCGCATCGGACGATTCCGTGACGGTGCCTATCTGATTCACTTTAAGGAGCATTGCATTCGCTGCACCCATCTCGATGCCTTTGCACAAACGCCCCGTGTTGGTCACGAAAATATCGTCGCCTACGATCTGGACATTTTTGCCTATCATGGATGTCAGTTCGGCGGTCGTATCGAAATCATCTTCGAAGAACGGGTCTTCGATGCTTATCAGCGGGAACCTGCCGGCCAATGATGCATAATGGTCCGCCAGTTCTCCGGATGAGAGTTTCATTCCGTCAACTTCATAGAACCCTTCGAAATAGAATTCCGAAGACGCGGCGTCTATGGCAAGGAAGACATCCTTTCCCGGCGAGTAGCCGGCTCCGGATATTGCGGTCATAATGGTCTCCAATGCTTCTTCGACGGTGTTCAGGGGAGGAGCGAATCCGCCTTCGTCACCGATGTTGACCGCCCCTGCGCCATATTTTTTCTTTAATATCTTTTTTAATTCCATGTATATCTCGGAAGATGCTCTCAGGCACTCCGAGAATGATCTTGAGCCCGCAGGGATGATCATGCATTCCTGTATCTTGAGGTCCCCGCCGGCATGTTTTCCGCCGTTAATGATGTTGAACATAGGCACCGGGAGCGTGACATGATCGTTCCCGACATGTTCGTATACCTCTTTTCCGAGGGCATGGGCACCGGCCTTCACTGCCGCCAGGGATACGGCGACAATTGCATTTCCGCCGAGCCTTGTTTTGTTCTCAGTATCGTCAAGGTCGATAAGGGCATAATCGATCGTTCTTTGGTCGGACGGGTCCATCCCGACTATCGCTTTAGAGATCTCGGTCCTGATGTTCTCAACGGCTTTCAGGACACCTTTCCCCCCGTATCTCTCCCCCCCGTCCCTCAGCTCGTAAGCCTCCCACGTACCCGTGGATGCTCCGGACGGAGCTATCGCAGCTATTTTCTTTCCGCCGACGGTAAGTTCCGCCTCCACAGTAGGGTTCCCCCTTGAGTCCAGAACCTCCCTTGCCCATACCTTTTCGATTTTCATGTTCATTCTCCGATTGGGATGTAGTTTGTCATATGATTGAGTAGTATCTCTTTATCTTTAGTTGTGAATCCCGCGGGATCAACTGACACAAGGAACGTTATATCCTTGTCGTATTTTTTGGTAACCAATTGGTGTACCGCAGTGAGTACCGAATTCATGCCGTTTCTGTCGATTATCTTTTTCAGTTCATCAAAGGCAACGACCGGCCTGCCGCTGCTTCTGACGAATTCGTCCACGTTATCTATCATTGTGCCCAGGCCGTATATGTTGAAGTGGCCTCCGAAAAGCTTGATCGTCATCGTAAGCGGCCTGACATTATCGCTTCCGAATCTCTCCAGTATCGCTTTTTTCTTTTTTGTGGTTATGACCAGTATATCACAGCCCTCGTGGCCGAAGGCCGAGATCAGGCTGTTGACGGCATTCGAACCCTGCTGGAACAGAATATAGGATCTGCCGAATGATACTCCGATATCTTCCAGGGTCTCCGCCGGCATCTTTTGATGTATCTCGGCCTGCTTTGCATCGACCTGCACTGATTCGTCAGATTCCGTCTCCCCGGCCTCCGCCACGCTGATGCTTTCCAGAATGTCCGCCGTGGTGAACGGTTTCTCGATATGGCATTTGACCATGGAGAGGTCCTGAGGTATCTGCCTGCCCCAGCTTCTGATTATTACAACAGGGATATCGATCGGCGGCGCGCTGTTCTTCATCTTGCCCAAAAACGCAAGCCCCTGCCCGTCAGGCATATCAAAATCTAAAAGAACGACATCCGGCTGAAAAGAATCGATGGAAGATAACGCTTCGTCTGCCGATGATACGGCCTCGGTAGTATGGCCGGCGCCTTGGGCGATCTCGGTCAGAATCTCCTGAAGGGCAATATTGTCATCCGCTATCAGAATCCTCATTTTTCACACCCACCAGTGTCGTGCTGTACCTAAACTGCCCTTGAACTATATTAAAGAAATGAATGGAGCCCCTCTTATGGATAGTTGGGGGCTTGTCCATGAAAAGTTGGATCACTGTTTTCTGCTCTCTTTGGCTTTGGGCCTGAGGTTGCTGTATCCGCACTTGCGACACTTGTCCGCTTTCTTGGGGTTCGTCGCATAGCAGCTCATGCAGACGGTTTTCTCAAGGAGCCTGTGCTCAGCTTCTTTAAAACGTGCCATTTGTTGATTCCTCTGGCAGTCCCATTATTGAAGTATTATTTATAAGATTCGTCATTGCGACTTTGGAACCCCCAATGATAGGGGCCGGTGTTCCTCCCATGATCAGGTGATCAAAGGAAGGCAGCGGTCGCATTATTGCCGCTCCGGTCTTAACAATATCATGACAACGCCAGGGGCTGTTTCTCCTATATAATAAGGTAATAAACAATCTCATACTACGGCGGCCTTCCTCGCTGTCAAAAGAATGCCCTTTGCTGAAGGAAGTCACTGATCACGTGTTCTGTCGTCGGCCCCATCATCTCATGGGTGACGAAGTCCGGAGAGAGTTCGTCGATGAGTTGTTTGCATCCGCCGTTCGAGAACGGCCTGTGCTGATCGATCTTCGTAACGTGCGGATATATTCTTGCGACAGCCTCCATCATGGTCTCGCCCGGAGGCCTTTCCACAGGCTCAAAGGTGTTTCTGTATTCGGCGCTGGTGCTCACATGAAGATGCACAGTTCCTATCCGTTCTTTCATCTCATCAGGATATCTGCTGAATATCTCCAGCAGCCTGTCAATGCATGTCTGTTCATCATATGCATCCGGGAGCGTGTTCATCATGTGTCCCGTGTCGAGGCAGAACCCCCAGTTGCTGAACTCAAGGTGTGAGTCCATGAACTTATACTCCCACGGGTCAAGCAGCTTCAGTCCCGGCCACCATAGGTTCTCGAATGCCAGTTTGAAGGGCGGCTCGCCGCCTTTAAGGCCGGAAACGGCTTGATTGATCATCTCGCAGAACTTCCCGAGTATCTCTCTGCTGTTGTCGGTCTGTTCTCTGAGCATAGCCTCATCAATGTTGGTATTGCCTGCGTGAAAAACGCCGTATGCGGGCTCAACTTCGGACGCGAACATTATGGCCTCTCTGATGTTTTCAACGATCTCCTCCCTGTCCCTTCCGAACATGATGAATTTCACGTTGTAATCATCGAACTCATCCGTATTTGCACGGCCCGTCCATCCGCTGTACCAATCGATCGCATACGGAAGGTGCACGGAGGGCGAGATCTTTTTGTAAAAAAGAGGCACTTTTTCAAACAAAGTGAACAGCTCAACACCGTCACAGCCGATGTCCTGCAGGCCGTCTCCGTTGCGGGGGAGACTCTCCATGGGCTGAAGGACAGAATAACTGAACAGGTGTTTCATGGCTTCCGGTAGTGGTAAAAAGTTTAGATCAGCTCGAACGCTGCGTTGATCGCCGCCTCTATCGCCAGGATCTTTTCGTCCGCGCTTCCTACGATGATCACATCATTCTGCGTGATGCCGGTATCCTTACGGATCTTATAGGCAAGCTCAGGACTTCTTTCGTCTACGTTCCAGTCCGGCGGTATCATCAGCACCCCGTCCCTGATGACGACGGTGGTGCACCCGGTAGCACCGACCTTTATGCCCGCGTCTCTCTGCTGCATCCCGTTGAAAACCTTTTCGGATACGTTCAGCACCAGGACGCTCTGGGAATAATCTCCCACCGTAGATTCGCCGAGGTCTACATCCACGACCCTGATGGGGATCTGAGTGAGGAAGGTCTTTCCGGCCTTAGTGATCGTTATCCCCGTCTGTTTTACGGTGATAAAGTTCCATTCCTTCAGCGTGTCGATGATCCTTCTCATGCTGCCCTCTCCGATACCGACCATATCGGAGAGTTTCTTTCTGCCCACCCTTCTGCCGTCAGACAGAAGATGAAGGGCCCAGTAGATATTAGCATCAGAGAACCTGAACATCGGCCCGAACTGCGGAACTTCCATTATTTTCATTGTTTACACCCGGGATAGTACCTGGTTCAGAACGTTCTGACCTTTCCGTCGATGATAAGTTCGGTGATCTTATCTATGTTATTCAGCCAATCCTCTGTTATTGCTTCCGCCTCCGATTTCCATTTCGGAAGTTTGGGGTCGGAACAGGCGCCGTTGGTCACAATGTCGACAGATGCGGTGAGCGGTTCCGATACGGGTTTTCCTATTTGAGAAAGGAGTCTTACGCGTATCTCGGCGTTCCCTCCGACGCTCTTTGCAACATCATCCGCGATCAGTTTTGACATGATGTTGTATATCTTTCCGATGTGCGTGATGGGGTTCTTTCCCGAGGTGGCCTCCATAGACATCGGCCTGTATGGTGTTATCAGACCGTTGCACCTGTTCCCTCTTCCGACGGATCCGTCGTCTCCCATCTCCTGGGACATTCCCGTACATGTGAGATAGAAGACCTTTCTCTTGTAGTCGTCGCCGGTGTTGACAAAGAGTTCAACATCGAGCTTCTGTGAGCCGATGATCTTCAGCGCGTTGTCGAGGGTCGAATTGTACAGCTGCTCGACGGCGGATATATATTCAGTCGCGTCTGCGATGTATTTGTCGATCATCGCGCATGCTACCGTCATCGTCAATTTGTTGCCGATCCTTGATGCCATCACCTTAACGTCCTGCCCGCTCTCCGGGAGTTTCTTCTTAAGGCTGCCGTTAATGAACTCTTCGGTCTTCAGGACGAGTTTGTCCGTAATGGAATACGGTGCATATCCTACGCCGAAGGAAGTGTCGTTCGCTAAATGCCCGGACGCTCTGTAAACTCCGGTAAGGTCATCCGATCCCATCCCGAGTTTAGCATCCAATATGACCTCCGAGTCCACATCCAGGTTGGGGAAGGTCTTATCCAGGTATTTCTTTGCGGCCGCGAGGGCTCTGGGTTTGCACGGGAGGGATTTGAGGTCCTTTTTTGTCCCGACATGGGTTGTCGCGCGGCCTACCAAGAGAATATATGAAGGGTCGATGACGGTGCCGCCTCCGAATTTCGGTGCCGCCTGGCCCGCTGCTATCTGGGTCTCGTCCGTGTTGTGATGGAGGACGTGCCCGAACTCTTTGATATACATTTTGCAAAGGGCTTTGCTCACTTCTTCCGCAAGCGCATCCGCGACGCTGTCGGGATGTCCTATTCCTTTTCTCTCTACGATCTCTATGTTTTTCTCCGGCAGAGGTATCTCATCAACGCCGGCTACATGGATGTTCTTTTTGGCCATTTTCCTTCCTTCTTGGTGCACCATAAAATCAGTGTATTAACACGTTAATAGCTTCTCCTTTAATAAATGTGAGCGCACGCGACCAGTGTCAGCCCTATCAAATAGATTCGGTGCTGTTTTTGGATGCGCGGTAAAGATCCATGTCGTCGGGCACGACCGAGTTCTTGAAAACAGCTTTTGCCTCTTCTTCGATGGGGGTTTTGTCTTCATATCTGTTGCTGATATGCACTAAAAATAGCACTTTGCACCCGCACTCTTTGGCCGTTTCCGCAGCCTGAACGGAGGTGGAATGTTTGTGGTCCGAGGCGAGTGCCGACTCTTTGCCTGAAAATGTGGATTCGTGTATGAGCACTTCCGCTCCCGTCGCGGCCTCCGATAATTCTTTGCACGGAGCAGTGTCTCCGGAATAGACCAGGGTGCATCCAGGCCTCGGAGGGCCGACCACCATTTCCGGAGTAACGTTTCCGACGGTCTCGCCGTTCTGCAATCGGGAGAAATCCGGCCCGGGACGCAGTCCGAACTCCGCCGCTTTTTTCGCATCGAACCTGCCTTTGGACATTTTCTCCGACAGTTTGTAACCGAGAGAGGGTACATTGTGGTCTGTTCTGAAAGCGGATACCGTGAAGTTGTCGAATTCTGCTTTGTCTCCGTGCGAGATCTCGGTGACCTCAAGCTCATATTCGATCTTCCCTTCACACGCGGCGAGGACCGCGCGGAGACATTCGGACATTCCCTCCGGCCCGCAGACAACAAGTTTCTCCTTTCTTCCCAAAAGCCCCATCGTCTGAAGCAGGCCGGGGAGTCCCAGGAAATGGTCGCCGTGCATGTGCGTGATGAATATCCCCTTCACTTTCATGAATGAGAACGGAGATATCATCAACTGCCTCTGGGTCCCTTCTCCGCAATCGAAAAGCACCGTCTCGGCGCCGCAGCGGATCGCTACGCAGGGCATCGCTCTGTGCCTTGACGGGATGCTTGCCCCGGTGCCCAAGAAAAGGATGTCCAACATATGCAACCTGTTCAATAATATTGGTCAAGCTCTCTGCTTGTCTTCGTTTCTTTCTTGAATGATTTGTAGTGGTCTTTGCAGAGGTGCACGCTTCTTACACCCGACTCCTTGAGCTTCAGCGATGATTTGGAGAACTGTTTGGTGCTGATCGATCTTTCCGCCTCCTTATCGCAGCCGTCCACAGCGCAGACCTTCGTCATCTTTTCCTGTCTGAGAGATACCATACCGCTTAATCACCCTGCGAGATATATTATTTTCCTGGAATAGTATGGGCTCGTGAGGCCGCGATTGCAGTCCTCAATAACATGCGGCTTCATGCGAATATCTCAATGAACACATCCAAAATATAAATCAGAGGAAAGCTATAGCCTAATCATGACCAAGGTCGCACCGTCCATGCTTTCCGCCGACTTTTCCAGGCTTGGGGATGAGATCAAAAGGATAGAAGCCGCCGGCGCCGATTGGGCGCACCTTGACGTCATGGACGGCATGTTCGTACCAAATATCACTTTCGGCCCCGGTGTGATAAAGTCGATTAGAAAACTGACGAAGATGCCTTTTGATGTACACCTGATGATACAACACCCCTTGAGATATGTGGAAACGTTCGCGGACGCCGGGTCTGATATGCTCACGATCCATGTGGAAGCGGAGGGGAACGTAAAAGCCACGCTGAAAAAGATAAGGGACATCGGGTTAAAGCCCGGTATCACTCTGAATCCCGGGACCCCTGTAGAGAAGCTCGATCCGTACCTCGACCTTGTGGACCTTGTTCTCATCATGACTGTGGAGGCAGGTTTCGGCGGACAGAGTTTCCAGGAGGTCGGGCTTTCAAAGATAAGTTACATCAGGAAATACGCCGATTCACAAAACCCGAAATTGGAGATATCGGTCGACGGCGGCATTAACAGCGTGACCGGAAAAAGGTGCGTTGATGCGGGCGCGACGGTGCTTGCGGCGGGAAGTTCTCTGTTCACGCTTGACGACATGGGAAAACAGATAGCACTCTGGAAGATGTACGGTCCGAACGCAAAAGAATGAGGTCTCAAAATGGGGGTAAATCTTTCAGGGCTCATCGAACCGCGAACAGTGGAATTATCCGAACTTGAAGGAAAGACGGTCGCGATAGATGCTTATAACACAATATACCAATTCCTTTCTATAATCAGACAGCCGGATGGTTCTCCGCTCTGCGACAGGACGGGCAGGGTCACGTCCCATTTGTCCGGAATACTATACAGAACATCCAATCTCATCGCACAGGGGGTCGAACCGTGTTTTGTTTTCGACGGAGCTCCGCACGAGCTGAAGAAAGCAACACTTTCTGAAAGGAAGGACAGGCGCGAGAAAGCGATGACCGAGTGGGAGGACGCAAAGGAAGAGGGCGATCTCAAGAAAGCATTTTCCAAGGCGCAGCAGACGTCGAGAATGACGCCGGAGATAAGAGAATCATCAAAAGAACTGATATCGTATCTCGGGCTCCCGGTTGTGAATGCTCCTTCCGACGGCGAGGCCCAGGCGGCGTATATGTGCGCAAAGGGAGATGTATGGGCGTCGGCATCACAGGATTTTGATTCTATACTCTTCGGGACCCCGAAGCTGGTGAGGAACATGACCATAACCGGCAGAAGGAAGGTCCCCGGGAAAGACCAATACAGAGATGTGAAAACAGAGATCATCGACTCAAAAGAATTCCTTGAGTCGCTTGATATTACGAGAGAACAGCTTGTGGACATGTGCATTCTGATCGGAACGGATTTTAATCCCGGGATCCCGGGAATAGGCCCGAAGAAAGGTCTGAAACTCATCAAAGACCACGGGGATATCGAAAGAGTGATGAAGCATCTGTCTGTCGAGATACCGACGTATCAGGAAATAAGGGACATCTTCCTGAACAGCGGATACACTGACGATTATTCCACCTCATCCGCCGAGGTCAAGAGGGAAGAGGTAATCGGAATGCTTGAAGGGTATGATTTCTCCAGAGATAGGATAGAGAACACACTTGACAGGATCGATACGTCGAGAAAGAGCACCAAAGCGAAAAAGAGCCAACGCAGCCTTGACAAATGGTTCTGAACCGCGTTTTCCGATTGCTTTCGGAAGGTCTTTCGGGGCGGGCGAGGGTAAATTTTGGGCAGTAAGTATTTAACCATAACGTAGATTGCCTCATACCACGGGCAAGATATACCCGAAAAAAGAGGATTAGCGATGATAAAGCAGGTCCGCGCGAATTATGATGCGCCAGCAATAGAGAGGGAGGTCCAGGAGTTCTGGGCATCCACCAAAGCTTATGAAAAGACCAAAGAACTGAGGTCCGGAGGAGAAAAATACCACTTTCTAGACGGCCCGCCTTACACAACGGGCTCCATCCACCTCGGGACGGCCATGAACAAGACCCTGAAGGATATCATGATAAGATACCTCAGAATGAAAGGCTACAATGTCCGCGACCAGCCAGGTTTCGACATGCACGGCCTTCCCATCGAGGTCCAGGTCGAGAAGAAGATCGGTGTCCACTCAAAAAAGGAGATCGAAGAGATAGGTATCGGCAAATTTGTCGATACATGCAAAAAGTTTGCAAATGATCTAAGAGAAAGCATGACCGGTCAGTTCAAACAGCTGGGCGTGTGGATGGATTGGGACAACCCGTATCAGACGCTCAAGCTCGATTACATAGAGTCCGCATGGTGGACCATCCGCTGCGCATATGAGAAAGGGCTGCTCGGACCATCCAGCAAAGTGGTCTCATGGTGTCCGAGATGCGAGACCGCGCTCGCAGAAGCAGAGATAGAATATTGGGAAGAGACCGACCCGTCGGTAATAGTCAGATTCCCGCTTGCAAAAGACAGCGGGACCTCGCTCGTCATATGGACGACAACACCGTGGACACTCCCATCCAACATGGGAGTGGCAGCCCATCCGAAATTCGAATACGCAAAGATCAGGCTCACCGGAGCCGGCAAAGAAGAGGTCGTGATATGCATGCTCTCTCAGGCGGAATATGTTTCGAAGAAAGGAGGCTACGACAAGTTCGAAGTGATCGAACGCATGACGGGAAAGGACCTCGAAGGCCTGGAGTACATACCGCCTTTCGAAATAAGCCCCGACCACCTCAAGAGAAGTGAGTGGACGTTCAAGGTCATGAATGCGGATTATGTAGAGAAGGATAATACCGGTCTCGTGCACACCGCGCCGGGATTCGGCCCGGACGATTATGAAACGGGAAAGAAATATGGGATAGAGCCCTTCTGCCCGGTTGGCGAAGGCGGAAGATTCACGGAAGAGTTCCCTCTGATGACCGGAAAGAAAGTGAGGGCATCCAACGACGACCTCATCAAATACCTTGACGGAAAGGGAGTACTCTTCAACTCAGACAAAATAAAACACAGATACGGTCACTGCTGGAGATGCAAAACCCCGATCATCTACAGGAACACCCGCCAGTGGTTCATCGATGTGCCAGAGGTAAAGGACAAGATGCTCAGTGAGGTGGACCGCGTGAAATGGGTACCCGATTGGGCAGGTGAGTCCAGAGAAAAGAACTGGGTCGAAGGTGCAAGAGAATGGTGCATCTCACGCCAGAGATACTGGGGGATACCGATCCCCGTATGGGAATGCGGGTGCGGGAATATGCACGTTGTCGGACAGTACAAGGACCTGCACGAAGGGAACGGATACAAGGACGGAATGGACACTCACAGGCCGTGGATCGATGATGTCACCTTTGAATGTAAAGAATGCGGGTCGACGATGCACAGAGTGAAAGATATCCTTGATGTATGGTTCGACTCCGGCGTGGCGGCATGGGCGCAGCTTTGTTACCCCGCGAAGAAAGAAGAGTTCGATACATGGGGATTCGGAAGATTCATCATAGAAGCACACGACCAGACAAGAGGTTGGTTCTACACTCAACTCGGCGCGGGTATCGTGTCATTCGACCGTGCGCCTTACGATGAGGTAATGATGCACGGCTGGGTCCTTGATCCAAAAGGGCTGAAGATGTCAAAATCCACCGGCAACGTGATAGAGCCGCTGGAGATAATAAAAGAACTCGGGGCGGATTCTCTCAGGCTGTACCTGATAAAGGCGAACGCACCGTGGGAGGACACCGCTTTCCAGAAGGACGGGCCGAAGAATGCAAGGAAGATACTCAACACTTACTGGAACGTTGTGAACTTTGCATCCACATACATGAACATAGATAACTACGACCCTGCCGCCCACACGCTGGAGAGCGTACGCACGAGCCTCAGGGATGAGGATAAATGGATGCTCTCAAGGACCGAGAAAGTAAAGAAAGCTGTCACACAAGGGCTCGAAACAAGAGAGCTCCACAAAGTGGCAAGAGCGCTTGAGGACTACATCATGGAGGACCTGTCCCGCTGGTATGTACGCCTGGTCAGGGACAGGAGCTGGAGCGAGGGAACGGATTCGTTCGATGATAAGATCGCTTCCTATTTCGTGCTTCACAATTCCATAATGACCACCGCGCTGCTCCTGGCACCGCTCACGCCGCACATATCTGAAGAGGTGTACCAGCACATGGGCGGCACGAAACCGTCTGTCCATATGGAAGATTGGGTGTCATGCGATGGATACCTGATCGACGAGAACCTGGAACGCAGCATGTACATGATCCAGAACATCATAGAAGTGGTTGCAGCCGAGAGGGCAAAGATGGGAAGC
>Ga0123354_10006990_pt1 | contig 16873 bp, 4 predicted proteins | sample TergutLab28metaG_2_FD_97872 | JGI IMG/M metagenome (GOLD analysis project Ga0123354, IMG submission 97872) | Labiotermes labralis P4 segment gut microbial communities from Petit-Saut dam, French Guiana - Lab288 P4 | ecosystem: Host-associated > Arthropoda: Insects > Digestive system > Gut ...
AAGGAATTCAAATTAAAAAAAAAAAGTTTAACACTGCGGTACACGTGGAAGGGTCTGAACCAACGATGGCATCCCAAACATGGGCAGTTCTTTAAATATGAACGACGCCATCCAGTTGTGAATGTGTAATAAATGTTATTGCAATTGAATATCAATTGTAATTTTACAACTGGTTAATCATGCTACATGTTTCGGCCGTTTTATCCGGCCATCATCAGGCCTACAGAATAATACTGTCAATTAAGGTACATTCGTTAACTCTACCAATGGGGTCCCATTGTTTACACTAGACCTTTAAGTGCATTTAAAAGCTCATTGGAGCGGTTAAAATACTACTGGATACAAAAACAGGTATAAAACTATATACATATATATAGTTTATATATATATATATATATATGCAGTAATCTTGGATCATAAAATGTTAAGAAACTAGCCAAGATCCATTAATTTAGTGTGAATGTTCGCCCTAAGTACGCTCTATAAATTCTACGCAACTAAGCGATACCACGGCTACTTACGTCCACCCCTACAAGGAAAGTTAAAATATATATATAGTTTTATGCCTGTTTTTATATCCAGTAGTATTTTAACCGCTCACATGAGCTTTTAAATGCACTTAAAGTTCCAGTGCAAACAATGGGATCCCATTGGTAGAGTTAACGAATGTACCTTAATTGACAATATTATTCTGTAGGCCTGATGATGGCCTGATAAAAAGGCCGAAACATGTGGCCTGATTAAACAGTTGTAAAACTACAACTGATATTCAATTGTTGTGTATGACGGTACTTTGCAATAAAAAAAAGTTCTTTAAAGAATCATGCACTATTCAACGGCCAGTGTCATGGCGTCATTTTCGTAGAAAACTGCGTTCTGCGACGAATTACTTCCAACCGATCTGAAGGTGAAAGACAATTCTTCCATCTTGTGACACTTGGCTGCCTATCGATTACCACACACTACCGGACAGAAAACATCCAATTCTAATCACACGTAAATCGCTAAAACTGAGAAATGGGAGCCAAATCATCAAAGGTATAAAAGCCTGGAATTATCTGGAGCAGAAGACCAAAACCCATGGAGGATTGTAGTGTTAGAAGAAGAAGAAATCACATGTAAATCGGTCAGTGAACAACGAGCTCATAACCCTCATCTAGACCTGTATTTGTACGATTCTTCATTCCGCTGTGATTTTCTGATAAATCGATTACAATCAGAACGCTCAAACACAATGTGCTTACAGAAAAAAGGGAATTTACATATTCCACATCAAGCAGAATGACAAGAAAGAGAAGAAGAAAAGTAAGCAAGTTAAGTACTTAAGTAAAGCAAAAAAAAAAAAAGCGATCGTACACCGTCAGAAGCCGCTAATTTACCAAAGCTACAACACTATACACAACCGTAGGAACCTACACGAAGGCAAAAAGGAGGCCGTTCTTCGGACACCGGCCATGCCTGTTATAACGACGCACAGTGTTCAATTAAGGGTTCGTCGTAATGTTAGAAACATACGAAACCGAAATTAACTTTCCGCTGAGTTTCAAGACTACCTGTTATTTCGTTATAAACTCATTACGGTGGACAAACAGCATATCGTCCTACAAATCTGTTCTCCGTATTCGAAGAAATGTGTTACGTCCACCGGCCCTACCGACCTTCCAACTTTCTGTTTTATTTAATCGCTCACGTTTTTACAGGACTAGCACCAATATGAAGTCACTTAAGTTATAACACATGTAGCCGTCACGCAGTTTTTACGGCGTAGTCATGCAAATGCTGCCAGTTCTGGTATTTAGCCTATGCCAAGTTCCCTTTTGAAAACACTCGTCTTGAAACACCCACAATGTCCATCGTCCCTCCCTTATGTAAATATTATTATACGCCTATTTGATGATGGATACAAATATGCAATGAAAGATAATCTCTTCGTGAAAGAGGCACTACGTCGAAGTTTCTGCTTATTCTACGTTTCACAGCCTTGCCATAGATGAAGCTCTTCCACATTCTCACACCTTGTGTATATACAATCCGGGCTCTCGGTGTGAATATAAAGTAGTGTGATGAAACGCCAATGAGCCTGGCATGAAGTGGCAAACAGGGCTACCAACCCCACTAGCGTCTCAAGATGATGAGGCACGCACTGGATGATCCTTAATTAGGCCAACATATTAATAACAAGAATAAAATGATTGTTTTGTACTCCTAAAATCAAACCAAGCCACAAGCTGCTACAAACACACGGTCACAACCGCTTTGTTAGCGAGATGTCACAAGTGAAGCTCAACTACTAGAGGATTTGGCACTGGATACGCGACAGTGTGGATTGTGGATAACGACGTCCTTGTCCATTGTAACGAAGACGTGAAGCAGTTTTATGCTCTCACTTCCACAATCGATAAACACGATAGAACGGAAGTATTTGGCCTTCGCGATCGCCCGATCTCACTCCTGCCGATTTCCACCTTTGGGATCATCTGATGTTCCCATATGTGGGACGAGAGTTAGCGCTGATTGAAGCGGCTGCGTCAGCAATAAGACACGGGACTAATATATGTCAGCGTACCAGGAATTATTGGCGTCACAAGGTCCCGTTAAGCATCACACTAACGGAGACCATTGTCAGAAACGTTTACAAAAATTCTGTCAACATTAAGACGCAGTTATATTAAAATCTACCAAAACAAACAAACAGATGAGCTCCTTAACATTATTTGACTCATTTGATTTCCTAATGATTACTGTTCTCCTTAGCCAAGTAGCAGCCTCCGCGTTCGTAAGAACTTTCTGGCTTCAGGTTAGGAGCAAAGGACAATAATTATTGTATACAGTATCACCCTACGTTACGAAATGAAGACTGCTAATGCAGAGTGTCTGTAAAACACACGGTGTCAAAAAAAAAGTGACGTCATTTCGTATGAAACACAACATGCTTTCCAGTCAGAGAAGGTTAAATATAAACTTTCCAAGGGTTCTATCGACTCGGTAGTTGGTACAACTGGTCTCTGTCGTAAGCCCTACGTATATTTTATGAACTGCACACAATTTTAACGTATTTATAATACTCACAGCACTAATATCGTGAACCATGGTCCCCGACGCTGAGCAGGGTGTATGTTGGTTGTGGCTGTTTAAGCACACACAGCAGCACAGACAATGCGGCAGTTCACAAGGTCAGTATTTGCTGATGTATTGCAACACTCGTGCAGATGTCGCAAAATTAATAAGGGGAGAATTTAATCGCGTAAAAGTATACACTGTGTGATCCCTGTTTATCAGGCAAACAAGTTTCCCATTAATTCCTGCAAGTGTTTTTTGTTTTAATGGTGCTCTTCACAGCATTTTGCCCTCGGCTTTTTTAACATTCTAACGCACATCATTAACCGATAATCAACTACCTACTGCTACGGCAAATGACGACCTTACAGTTTTTTTTATGAAGCTTGCCACACCTGTGTTAATTTTACTACGTACAGACTTCTGCACATACCTAACTTACATTGAGTTATTTATGTGGTAACATGTCACTATACAGCGACCCACAGTTCGTTTTCTGAATCCACCACTGTCATAGTAGTCCAGGGGGACTACGCTGCAGTGAGAGTGTTCGCCTAGTGGTTACTGTACGTACCAAGATGGATAACATTAAATATTCTGCAATACTCCCACAATAAACAGCTACTGTTTCTCTAGCAGCATCCACCAACTGTTTCTTCTTACTGATGACAACTGTGTTCTTGTAACGAATGACCTGAACCTTGATACAGTTTTATAATGGAGATTCATTTAGTCTACAGAGGACGAAACCTGGGATTCTTCAAAGCAATTCTCTTTTTTGGATATGGGGGAGCTATGGCAATAAGCGTACCTTCACGTTGTTCCTATTTAGCCTACAACGCTACCACTTCATTCTACGCAGTCTAATTTATTTGCCTAACGTAACTTCCTTATTGAGCTCTTTAAGTCCCCAGCAAACACGCGGCGTCACGAAGGTAACTCACGGCTCAATCGAGTACGTAAATATAAATTCGGAAAATACATTACTATTAATCTTGAGCTCGTGTAAAAAGTCATCAATTAAACAGCAAAAAGGTAAAATATAATTACTGAATATAGTGAAATGGGTGAATCCATGCCAAAAAGCGAACTGCTCTCATATATGAACTACGGTCGGGTGTTCTGGCAAGGATATCCGAACATGATCCACGGAGTATAGAAACCAATGCAGAATGCAAAGCCACGGTACATAACCAGCGAATAAAATATAATGTTTCGCTGCATCTCTACCCAGCATCGGCCCTGGGTTACGGGCTAGACGTCCGAGGAGTCGTAGTTCGACTCCTGGCAAGAGCAAGGAATTAACAACTTCTCCAGATCTTAAAGACTGGCTCTGGAACCCACTTAGCCAATTATTCAATGGGTACTAAGTGCTCTTTCATCGCGCGTCAATCGGCAGGGACGTGAAGCTGACCACTCTGCCGAGGTTAAGAATAAGTTGAGCTACATCTGCAAGCCCCACAGGCTTTCATGTCATGCACAGGGATCACTTTGCCTTTAAATCAACACTGTTACAACTATACATGCACCACGACCCCAAATTCTACAGATCTATTCTCATACATGAATTATGGTCGGGTGTTCTGGGATTTACGTGTTTACCCTTCCTGCTGGTGTGCTCTTTCAGTAAATAAAATATAAAAGCACCATCTACCTTGAATACGAACATTATTTGTTTCAGCAACAGTGAGGTTACTCAAGAAGGATGACACCAACATAGGCAGGTCTTTAGTATTTTATTTAACCGAGATAAAGAAGGTTAAGAAACTGTCATTTCATCACAAGTCCATAATGACTGAACAGTTCACAAATCAAATATTACACCACGTTTCGTGATGGAGCGTGATGTAATACTGCCCATAAATAAGTACACACACGCAGACAAGTGCGCTTATGTCACATGCTGTGTCAGCTTATCCTACGTGAACTTCAATTATCTGATGATGGAGGCAACAGGTTTCTCTGAAACGTCGATACGTACCCACCAGACTACATGGCACGTCAACCCAAACTACAGTAATATTCCTATTTAAATTTAAAATGTCCTACAGGAGATTCTTATCAAACACATTTCGAATCCAAACAATTCAAAAAGTCCCCGACGAGATAATACTTGTTTAATCGTACGATGTGTCTGACGATCCCAAGGACTTTGACATTTATTATTCGGGCCTTTTACCGAGCGAAGGGAAGTCTAGCCATAATCATAACCTGATTTATAACATTACAGATAGCCCATAAACCTCAACACACAATATACTTAGAGAATGGAGAATGAAATCCAGAAACGCTAACTAAAGCCTCAAGATAACGTATAATTTTAAAATATAATTTTGTGTGCTGAATAAAGAAACTACAAATATAGATTGTTTGCGATTGCCCGATCTCTCATCCAAAGAATTACACCAAATGTCCCTGGTAACGTGGCTTAGAAAACTTCCGTACTAGAAAATAGGAGACAGCACAAGCCACAAACAAAAAGAGGTGGAAGAGGAAAAAAGAAGAAGAAACATAATATAGGGAAGCAGAGAACGCATACAGTAGGCCTAGACATTCGTAGATGGGAGGATAATATTAAAGTGGCTAAGAGCGGGGGCAGATGGCAGGATCTAGTAAACGCGGTAATCAACCTTTGGGTTCCCTAAAACGCGGGAAATTTCTTGCCTAGCTGTGAGCCGGTTAGCTTCTCAAGAATGACTCTGCACCGTGGAGTAAGTAAGTAGGTAAGTAAGTAAGTAAATAAGTATGTGAGCAAGGCCTAGCCACTAAACGTTCCCCAGTTACACGTTCACACATCAAAAGAAACCGCGTGCCTAATTATGCAGCATTCTGCACTATCACCTGTCGAGAGCAAAGCTCAATCTTGCCGCTTCGTAAAGACAAAGTCACGGAAACCTTTATCAACTGCAAGTGAACTTCATTAATACTTATGCTTTCAAAATGCTCTTACTGACTGGCTATTGTTTTAAACATACAAAGGAACAACGCACATAGCCCAGCAGCACCAACAGACATAATTAATGTATGGCGTATATACACATGGCAGTCGCGTAGAACAGCTGACAATCCTTTTCCTTCTAGTCTTGCAAAGCAGATATCCACCTGTCCCATACTGGTAATAACTTGAGCGCACTTGAAAACCTGAATAACTCACAAGTATTATCGCCATAAAAGTAAGTACACATCGAGCAAAAAAGGAAAAGCGGTTATCATTAACCCAGAGAGATCATTTGCATCTGCCATACAGGGAATTACATTTTTTACGCCCAGCAACTGCGGCCACAAGTCGCTTGGGTGCACCAACAAATGACTCGTGTACTGTACCACAGTACTTCCCAAACATTCTTCGGCATCGTAACCCTTCCGTTCTAAAAATTACAAATGGAACCGAAAATCAAGAAACAACAACTGCAAGCACAATGAAAAGAGATAACTGATTTCATGTTACTTTACGCAAAAGAAAAAAGTACAATATTAAATTCAATACTTATGATTCCAGATGAACCCCTTCAAGCTTAGTGGTTACTATATGTAGCACTCGGTTTACGCTCAACAATTCCACGTTCTGCATACGTAGCGCATTTGGGTGTTTAAAGCTTTCCATCCCGAAGTGTTATAACATATAAATACAACGTGTCAGTCAATAACATAACACTTTTATTTTATATACAATAAAAATTGTATATTGTCACGGTGACATGTTTCGACATTTATTAGGTCATCTTCAGGCCCTCTGGGAAAACAGATCCAAGAGCTATCTTTATTTCAATGCACTGTGGGATCCCAAACGCATTTGGGATCCCACAATGCACTGAAATATAGATAGCTCTTGGATCTGTTTTCCCAGAGGGCCTGAAGATGACCTAATAAAGGTCGAAATATGTCGCCCTGACAATATACTATTTTTATTGTATATAAAATAAAAGTGTTGTGTTATTAACTGACACACTGTATTTATATGCATTTGGGTATGCTGTATTAACTGATGGTTTCCATGATCTAGGAAGCGTTTCACATAAACCTGAACCACAAAACGATGACTACTGAAATCGCGTAGGAGGGGTGCTTCAGTCTTTCAATATCGCAAGAGTTGTTTATCTACCCGGACATTCTATTAAACTAGACTCGCATTTTATGTAATATGTAAGGGCAATATTTACACAAATGAAACAGTGGCCACCGTGACGTGAACACATTCAAACGGTTTCTGATTTTTCAAAATTAGGAGGAAAAAAAAAACCAACGTGAATCAGCCAAGAGTCCTGTTCATATTTTACTCGACATGTAACTGCTATCCGTCTCAAGACCGCGCACAAAGCTCGCGGTTACAGCCGAGATAACGGTCATTGTAACTCTAGAAAGAGGAGGTGAAGGTCATTGACACGCAGAAGTCATGGTCAATTATTCATCACATCGTGCTAATAAAAATCAGACACCTCACTGCACGTCACTCGCCTTCTCGCGTCGCCTTTTCGGACTTGGAAAGCGGTCATCCAGAATGCCACGCCATGAAGTCAGGTATATGGGAAAACTGGAAAGTATGTCGCAGGGTGATAAAAGGTACAGATACAGGGCACTCGTTTCCATCAGTTCACTCACAGCGACTTCAATGGTCCCTTCCTTACATGTGCACCAATTTTACTCGCGCGACTTAAATCTCCTACTCTGGGGATGAAGGCAGCAGATTCCTCCAAAAAGCTGGAACCAATCTACCAAACTACATGGCGTCACATTCCATAAGCAAGTATGAGTTCCACTTTGTGTTCGGACTGTACCCGGTTCGAACCTCAAACGAGGTACTAGTTACAATTCCCAAGGTCTTCGTTGCGATCCTTACATCTTCCACAAAATATTGTGGACTGTGTCTCAAGATATACCACGACCCCTGTCTCCCATATACTTCGCAATCTGTAGTCACAATTACTGTCAAATTTCACCTGTCACTACATACTTGACTGTAATTAACAGATATTACAAGTTCCGCGCCAAGAATTAAAACGTGGTCTCAGATGCATTCAGTTGGCTTTTAAATAATGAATCTCCTAAATGGTATCAGAATACCAATTCGAAACAATGGAATAAACTGTTGTGGACTGACCTCTGATTAGGGTACACTACATGCGCGGTTCTGGGGTAAATAAAGACATCTGGCCCGTACGGACCCTGAAAGAACAAATACATTGAACAAAACATAAAACGCGGAAGTGTAAACCCAGCTGACGTGGTATTTCATCTACGTAGCATTAGAGACGTAAAATCTGAAAACTCTCCTGCAACATCATTCGTTTTGTTCATGATTCATCTCATCCTAAAATAAAGCTGGTTTTGGTAATACATAATGGGCCGGGTAGCTCAGTCGGTATAGCGTCTGAGCTACGGGCTGGACGGTCCGGGATCGAATCCCAGTGGGGACGAGATTTTCCGCCCGTCCAGACCGGCCCTGGGGCGCACCCAGCCTCCTGTAAAATGGGTACCGGGTCTTCCCCTGGGGTAAAGTACGGCCGGGGCGTGTTGCTGACCACTCACCCCCTTCTAGTGCCGCGGTCATGGAAGAGTAGTTATACCTCTACCCACCCTCTGGACCACAACGAGCCTGTAACGGGAAAACTTTACCTTTTACCTTTACCTTTTTTTGGTAATATGTTCAATATATTTAATTTAAACATTTCATTCCAATAAATTAATATCTTACCGTACATGCCAAGAGGAAGTGATATGTAATCTGCCCCCACTGTACACAATGGATGCAAGAACAAGGCTGCATGTAACGCAACAACAAACACCATATGGCATGATAAGAGATGAATAAGGTTTCATGGAGCGAGCCACCCACATGGTAATGAAATGTGGTTTAGTGGTTTCTGTTTCTTCATACAGGACAGATACACGGCTTAGTGCACCAAAACTGAACTGATCGAGCAGCATGCGGAATTCCTCAATACAGGGATACGAACGGATAGGACGCGTCTCTTGGCGCTTAAAGCCTAGAGTACGTTCCACCCGTTGTAACAACGTACCTTGCCTATACAGCGGTAATGGACAGGGACTGCGTTGTCTGTGAGGGGCGAACTAAATTATTTTAAACGAACGTCTTCAAATGAGTAAACGCCATTTTCTGTCCTGCAAATGTACGTTATTTGCGTACAAGCATCGCTACAATAGGTGTAATTCCGCCATCAGTACCAGCATTACAAAGCAACTATTGCAGTAAATTGAGACGAATACGTAACATACATGAAGGGAGAGGGGGAAGGGATATTCACAGGTTTTATTGTTAAACCTAACCAAAATACATCAAGCGTAAATATGGAAGCCAGAGGTTCATCGACATAACATTTAAAGACCCAGTTCCAACCTCCAACACAAGTGATTCCGACTCCGTTATAAAGAGCGGCGATTTATGCTGTTAAGGAACAATTATGTTTTGAAAAGAGGCATCACGATGTGTTCATAAACGTAATATAATATTAAATAATGTACGTCGGGACAACTACTTTATTACACAAGGTAATTACATAGGCCTATGTAATTACTTTGTGTAATAAAGTAGTTGTGTTGACGTACATTATTTAAAATTAAATTACTGTTTATTCTAAGTAAGAATCACACAAAACACGATATGATGAATCCATTCTTCTGAAATGTAACACCGTGCATATTTTTGTGCATTCGGACGACGACCCTGAAGACGTAGGGTGCAGGCTCCTCTTAAACGCTCGTACCTATATACCAATCTAAACGGCGTCACATACCAGAAAAATGAAATATTCATCAGCAAGGCTATAAGAACCTCAAACTGTAAAATAACAAAACACCGTCTGATATAAATGCCGTTACTTAATGTCAAGGATGTAGTAAACAGAGTGATTGAAGTGATGAACAGTGATATGAGAGTATATGAAGCAATCCGAAATGGATAGGAAGGGACCAACGAGCGGATATTTGTGACAAGGACTCAAAAAAAAAAAAAGGCGCTTCTCAAAGTATGGACTGTTCAGATAAGCAGTCACGTGGTGTCACGTACACAATTACATGACCTTGCCTACGGGAAACTTTTCACTAACATGCTTTATTTCCGCTTCAGTCTGTACTTCATCACGCCTACACGGGGGTTGTGATTTAGTTTCTATTAAAAGTATGGAAGTAATTACTTGAACTTTACTGTTTATTACTTTTATTTCCTTTTTATGTGTTGCTTGAATGTTTGACTAATTTCAAACACGCCAGCAACTGTTGCCAGTAACTGGTTACAATATATTTTTGTCCATTGTGACGGCGAATGTCGAAATTCAAATTACAAGCAACAAACTGTGAGCGAAACCGTGTATGTATTTGTTACGTTTACGTCTTACCAAGCAAGCTGCCTTGAGCAGTAAAATTTCTGACTTATATTCGGTACGTGCGGGTTCAAACACCAGCCGGCAAAAAAACCTCACTTTTTTTTATCTTCCTCAGTCCTTCCGAGAGAACGTCTAGAGGGTACCTTAAAAGAGGGTACAACCGCTTTCTCCCACATCGATTCCGATCCGTCTATTATTCACTACATTCGACACTATACAGTTCTGAGTTACAGACGGCATCGTGAAATAAAACCACAAATACAAAATATTCAGAACAAATCGGTGGGGCGCAACATTTTTCAACCGGACAACTCACGACAAAAGTGGCTTGGCTTTGAGCCATAAAAGTGTTTGAAACACATTAACCTTTTGGCGCCGGAATTATTTTTTTAATTTTAGCACACCTGTATATAAAAATGGGAATAATACCGGAACCAAATAGGTTAGAATTATGAAACAAACTGAATTTTGAAGAGAAAAAAAAACGGAGAGTATATACCATGTTTAAAATATTCAGTACCAATATTTGTTGAATAAATATAAAAAATGTAACTTTAGAGGTTAGCGGTGCGATACGACCACTATAGTTGACATTAGGCGTCAAAAGGTTAACATACTGAAACATCAATTAATTTTATTCGTATTACAGCTCTCAAACTTCAATTAAGAAACGCGTAAATTCGTATTGCGAAATTCTCAATTTTTTTAAGACTGTTACATCCCATTTACAAAATTGCCCATCTGCAACCCTTTGTGTATGTACACAGCCGTTTCAGAAAAATTCCATGATTTAGTGTCACCAAGAGAAAATACGCATAAGATTATAGATAATATATACTGGATATCTATATGGGCTGATCCTCATTAGAATGTCAAGGAACTAGAACCTCCACACGCTCCTTACGGAAGGGTCGAGGGCCACAGAATGCGTACCACTGGTCTAGATGGTATGTAGTTACATAAATGTGCATATTATATAACCACGCTCCCACAAATTACATTAAAACGAGTTAACAGTACACGAAAATGCAATGTAGAAAACAACAAGGACGAATTTTCAGCAGGAAGCAGGAACATAATAACGCCCTGCATTGTACTCCGTCTAAGCACACTTAACAACACCAGAATTATGGTTTTCAAACACACATATAATACGCAGCAAAATATGATGTTGAAACAGATGAGCGTTTTCACATATGCATAATAAATCCGATTTATTCAGCCATTGTAAACACATATTGCACGAGAACGTTTATCAGACGCTGAATGATACTTCAAACCCAGAAGTGGAAAAGGTCAAGGTATGACATAAATCTCTAATTCTCAATTAAGCGTTTAGTTAAATTTATTTAAAGCTGCAATCTGTAACGAACACAGAACAGAATACAATGGTATATAATGCCGGAATAATGAACCAATGAAATACGAAACCTGGAATATTGTAGGTGCCATACCAAAGGCCTAATTATTCCTGCAATCAACACCCAAATGCAGGAAAACCACGGAACTACGCCGACCAGCTTCACAAAAGCCTCCTCAGCTGCAGATAAAACATGAATTACCTGTATATATACATTACGAACATGTGGAGTTACAACGCCTCAATACCACATAGACTTATTGCGCTTTTTTTTAAATATGAATCCTACACTTGATTTCACTCGTAAAAACTGAGGATCACAGATTCCATACAGAAGGCACTTCGTAACCAACACTTATTAAAAAAATAAAACTGGAATACAACCCGTCACACCACCGCGACCACTGCAGACACGAATAGGAACGTTAAATGCTACCGAATGCTTAGCTTTCCGACAACCATTCAGTGTCGAATGCTTTTTCCCACTGCCGGACACTCCTCAGCGAACCGCAAGCGACCCTCAGCATGCTTCCAGTTATGGCCGCTGCGGCTGCTGCTCTTTGTATGCTCCTGCAGAGTAGGCCTACTCACAGCTCACAGTCAGTCGGTTCGGATAATCACTGTCACTTAAAGTATACCCCTTGCTCGTTTTGCTTCGGTGCAGAATCGCTGACCGTCTGGAGCAATCACCAAAACGTATAATTTAATCATATATAATTCATACACGTCGCATTCATGACGGGCAAAAATAGCTGCACCACATCAGCACCTTCTATTTAGAACATCTAGGCTCGATTCCAGTAGACTTCGGGGTATTTTATAAATTTCTGTTCAAATATTACACATTATTTTTAATGTAACGGTACTTACACAGTCGATATAATTCTCTCCGTAACATCCATCAGTTACGTAATACACATCTTAGTCACCAAGACTGACAAACATTTGACACCCTGAATTCACTGACTTTAAATATTAAAAGGTAAAAACAGTATACATCAAACAGATCATTTATTGTATGGGGGGCTACATTTTTCGACCATATATAGGGTAATTATCAGGCCTTCCTTGGAATCAAGTCAATGAGTACTGCGTACATGTTGGGATCCCAACCATGCACTGGCTTTACTGACTTTTTCCATCGTACGTATTACAAATGTAACACACTACCACGTTTCGATGCCCGATCCTCTCCCCGAAACGTGTTAGTGCGTTAAATGTTATCACATTATATGAAAAAAGTCTACAAAATCAAAGAATTCAGATGTCCCACATCATCGTCACAGCCCTACACAACAGTACAAAACAAACTGGCAAACTTGCCTCCTGAATTTTGTCCTTACATTTCCTTAATTTCGACAGCTGTTTTCCATTACAGAAGTAACCAACTTCAAAACCAATTACCTGTAATACATTACCACGTTCAACAAGCAGCGGTCCGCGATCTAAATGTAAAACCGGACGACTTGTAAACCAGTGCGACATGTGGAACTGCTTAACATGTTAAAAATTACTTTGGTATACAGTTTAAATACGTATGTGTTCATGGTACGAAATTATAGAAACATATAACGCGGCGATGAATCACGCGTGCTTGCTGGGGTAGACACGGGTCTTGGAAGCGGGAGCTAACAGGAACGGTAGGATACAGAAGTCCGTCGATCGACCTCCCGCCCTGAAAACACAAAACGTCGCAGTAGTGACTATCGGGAGCTGGAGCAACGCAGTCACTATAGTTCCTACATTAATGGCTGGCCAACCGACGAATCGTGATTCAATTCCCGGTAGAGGCAACAGATTCGTCTTTTCTCCAAAGCGTCCAGGGTGACTCTCGGGCTCATCCAGCCTCCTATTCAACGCCACCAGGGGCGCTTTCCGCCGGGATAAAGAGGTCGAAGAGTGAAGTTGGTCACTCATTTCAATCCAACAACGCAGTTAAGAATGACTGCAGCTGTACCTCCACTCCCACATACCACTTCATGGTGTGCAAAGGGGCAATTTTACCTTACTCTTAATTTTCCCTGTGGCGCTTCGGCCCGATTCCTGTTGAGGGCCTCCCCTTACAGGGCTTCACAATCGCACGCAATGGGCACACCACACCCAGCAGGACTACTCTGGACGAGTGACAAGCCCGACGCAGAGACCTCTACCTGACAACACACAGCACCCACAAAAGACATGCCTCCGGCGGGATTCGAATTCACAATCCCAGCATGGTACGTCATGTGCCAACCGCTCAGAGCGCCCAGTTCATCCTAAGTGCCAACAAGAACAAACGGACAGGATTCATTAGCTGTACTCTTCGCGACGTACTGTGTGAACCAGACCTGTGACATGGTGAGATGAAAGCTGACGTGCGCCAAGGTAAATGAACTTGCAGTGCACCGCTGAACAATTGTCTCAATTTGTATGGCGATTACGCGGAAAATCAGAAGACGTGTAGTTTCTTGTTGTTTGGCTACCTACATCGAACAGATAGGAGCTGAAGACTACATAAACGTATATTCCTCAAAATCTTGGCTTCCAACCTGTTTGCCTTTCAACTCTCGCACTTCTTCATAACTGTGGGATATCACACGCATAATTCAGGCGGTTATGTTAAAATATCCCACCATTCAAAAATCCTTACTCCTTATACTGAACTTTATCCATCCGGCTATCTATGTGGAGCTTAAGAATGAGAGCGTTTTATACAGAGAGTCTAGCAACCCTTCATAAAACTCCCAAGTAGAAGGGCCAAGAAATCTGATTTCGAGATGCCATCAGTGAAGCTGCCTTCAATGCGGCTAGCGAACGTTCACTGCCCGTTGCTGTTCAATATTTATGGCTTCGTTCTTTTATGTTCTTTAGCAATTCGGCAAATATTTTCTCCAATATTGTCATCTGCATCATTAGGGCTTAGGGAGCGCTCCCACCACGATTAGGTGTAAGGTACTAAATATACTCCATATAAATAGATGGCCGGAAGAGTTGCTGGTATAAAATGATATGTATTCAAAATAACACGCAAAATTAAAATTATGCGGTACCGCAGCCATCCACGCTCAATAAACACTGAACTCCAAACTATTCTCGTGATCCTCAGCCCATTTCCTATTATGTCAGGCTATCGGTGAATACCGTTCAACAGGGAAAACTTTATTTCTCTACATATCTGTAGCAATAACTGATTCACTGAAGCTGTCCTTGTGCATGCCATATAGGCGTATACGAGGAGTAGAGTCGGAGCGATCTGGTCTCAAGATAGGGACAAGTGGCGGGCTCTCGTGAAGGCTGTAATGAACCTGCGTCTTCCACAGAGCGCGGGAAATTTCTTGGCAAGCTGACAAACTATTAGCTTCTGAATAAACACAGCTGCATGTACTCTGTTTGTTTCTTCGTTTGTTAGAGGTGCAGCCGCACTTACACCTAATCCTCACACCGCGTCTCAGGTACTGTACACGTGATATTTAACGTAAGTCACACTATTTTCTGCTTTTTGCCACAGCAATCAATATTACGAATTCCAGGGGCGTTTCTGCAATTTCGTTCTTGAATGGTAATCTCATATTTATGCTGCGTTTCAGAGATGTCAACTATACCTCACACACAACAGAGATTTCCAACATAATGTTGGAAAAGTAAAAATTTATCCAATTTCAGCGTGTATTCATGAGTTCTTTCACCATCGCGCATAAAATGTAGGTTTAATCCGGAGGCCTGCTCACCCGTTTGTTCACCGTTAACTAGTGTACTGCAATATATGTTGTATTGTAGGGCCACACCATAAAGTTTTACAGTTCATACGGCACGACTACAAATCATGTTCATATAAAACCAAAACTTTGATCAAAGGTCTCAAAAACGACTGAAGGTATACAACCTAGGACAAGACAAAGTTGTCAGATCTCACACAGATATTTTTCCAATAAGGTAAACGTTAAACGAAACATGAGAACAAACAAATTCTTAGGTCCGTGCAGTTACGTATAGCATGATTAGCTTAGCAACGTGCAATAAATGAGCATGAAGGCCAACGCGACATGCAAAGTAACAAAGAACACATTTGGAAAATGACTATCTCTACACCTTTGTTTGCCATTCTGTCTGCCCAAGGTTAAATCATTTCATGACGCTGACAACGCAGAATGCTACAACAGGAGTAAGATTGTGAGGTAAATATGCCGCGGGAAACATCATTGAGTAGTGATCTGAGAGCAGGTTTGGTGAGTCCCAGATCCAATTTACACAAGAGGGATAAAATAATCGGGAATCGAACCACGGTCTCCCATTGTGACATTTTAAGACCTCACTTGAGAGAAAATTTAAATATTCACCTAGAACAACAGATCGGCTTTCTTCGAAAGTGCCAGCAAAAGCATTACGCTTACTATTTCAGTTAAGAGTTCTGTAAATACATTGCCACTCACATGGCATATTGTACGTGGTCAGTTCACATACATTATACACGTACATTCGCATTATGCATTGTACTGTACATGAAATCCAGCAGCTGCAGTTACAAGTGTTGACAGTCTACCTGCTGGTGACAGTGACTGCATGATGCACTGATCGACAAAACACGAAATTAAAAACACGATGTGTGAAGAATAAAATACCCAGTCTGATCCAAACAGTCACACTTACAGAGAACAAACAAATATCTGGTTACTGAACAAAAGGTTAAAGGAATTCAATTATAGTGTATGTAAAGTCCAGTAACGTCGAGAGATTCAAACCCCTGATATTGCCAAGGAGAACCACAAATGTTAGCACCATCTGGCATTGGACTCCTCCGTATTTGTGTAATTTGATTTTATATTCAACGTTCAGCACTTGAGAAACGCCTTGTTTAGGAGTGGCGAAAGGATATAACACACGCTACGTTAACCTGCCCTTCAGATCCTGCCAGCACACATTTTGTCTACTGTTAACATAAAGCTTACAACAACCTTATGAGCGACGTCTTTCGAACTTTGCATGAATTCGTCACTCATCCTCGTCTCACCGACCGAAAACAGCCATCCCTCCCATTCGCAAACAGTCTACACCTGATAACGCTTGGGCTAAAAGTGATCAAGAAAAGGCTGACTTATTCGGAGCACACCTGGCTAAGGTGTTCTCCCCCCATCACACT
>Ga0123354_10006991_pt1 | contig 16871 bp, 17 predicted proteins | sample TergutLab28metaG_2_FD_97872 | JGI IMG/M metagenome (GOLD analysis project Ga0123354, IMG submission 97872) | Labiotermes labralis P4 segment gut microbial communities from Petit-Saut dam, French Guiana - Lab288 P4 | ecosystem: Host-associated > Arthropoda: Insects > Digestive system > Gut ...
GCACACACACGACATCTTCTTCGCGTGGCAGACGGAATAGGCCAATGCTTCCTGCCACGTTCTTCAAATCTAACGACTTGAGTGGCAGCAGCAGGTGATCTTCCTATTGGCCTTTGCACATTCTGTTCATGTCCAGCATGTGCCAGTAATTTCCCCAGTAGGATGTTCTGAATATCGCTACGCAAAATTTTCTTACCCCCAGTGAGGAAAAAAGGATGCAGCTATTCAGAATGGACAAGTCAAACAGATAGTAGAAGAGTTTCTTTGTCCATTTCCATGTGTAATGGTTGATAGAATAGGAATCTGCCATTCTATCTCCCTTATCTACATAGCCCATGCTGCTGACAAAAGAATATTCAGTCTGGCCAAGACTTAACGCAGTGAAATGCCATACTATGGCTGAATATTTAGAGACCAGTCTGTTTATTCGTATATATGTAACTGCAATTGGAATAATAATCCCAGTGGAGATGGCCAGAGTGTGGTTTCTCATGTTCAATATACGAGTAGGGCATGGGAAAACCATGACCTCACAATACAGCTATTAATTGCCTAAATTTATTGGTGTGGGCGAGTTTATGCATCCTGTTTATTTTATTTTTCAAACTGTGCTTCTGTAATGGACCAGAAACTGAAATGAAATGGAAGACTAACCTAGAGAACCAATATCCTGTGACTGCAAATATAATGTGCGTCTCCGTTGCGACTATAGAGAGAAAGGTCGCCAAATAAGCAATTCTTTAGTTCACAGCGGAGTACACAGCAAGCAAATTGTTATACGAAGCACACCATCACAAACAGAATTCCTATAACAGCAATGCATTTCAGAGTGAATGAGGCTTTGAGGCTTAGTCGGGTTGGAATTCGTCATCGATGCACTTCGAATGGAGTGGCATGGTGAGAAGGAAATGAAAGGAGTCAGTTGTTTAGCATAAAAGCAAACATACAAGTGTTTGGAATAGTACAGACTGACCAAAAATTTGGTATACATGAGGCGCATATGTACGTTATTGGGTAAATTGGCCGGAACGTGAATCTGATCACAAACCACTATATAATGCGGAGAAAACGAGTGGGGCTATTATTCTAGGCCTCTACATGAGAGTGCGGGGCATTTAAATGGCCAGCGGTTTGGTGCGTTCGTAAGATGCCGCTTTAAAAGGGTCTGGTGCATTCGTCGGATAAAGGTTAATGTTTTTGTTTCTCACTCTCACAGACTTTTTACTCATATCTAAAACTTTAAGAATGTTTAGTTTTCTTCTTAACTGTACTGAAAATTATATAAAAATGTATATAATTAAATAGCATCAGAATGAACAATTTCAACCCCAAATAATGCTGCCACTGCAAATGGTACCAGTCACATTCTGATCACTGTCATGGTTACATTATTCAAAACAAACACATTTAAAATAAATCAAAAGGATAAAGATTCAGGTCTTCTGGAATGTGACACTATATTGCTGGGTCAGTGGTTCCTGACATTTTGAAAGAATCTAGTGTCTTCATATCCAAGAGTGAGGGAGTCCACGAAGAGTAGCTGTTCTTCTTGGACAGCCTGACCCTTGACAACAAAACATTGGAAACCACTAACTCAGGGACACAGTGGCACATCCTAGACTTGTCAAAACTCAAAAGCCTTTAAATCAAAGGACCAGTGTAAATGAGGAATCCATCACCAAAACAAACAGAAACAAACATTCATAATAACCACACAAGAGTGAGAAGAGACAAAAAGACTGGGTGCTTTAAGATCTTCATTACCAATGGCTGAATTTACGTATCAATCATCATCATTACAGCTACTGTCCAGGTCTGTAACATCTGCATTATGAGGTCAACATAGCAATATTTTCATGCTAACACAATGACATCATCAAACTTCCAAGTCACTGGGATACAGCACCTAGTGTCTACAACTATTTGCGAACACAGAAACAACGTACATGAACATTTACTCTTAATGAAGACAAAAATGGAGTACATTATCATATTTATCAGTATGTACATATAATATGGAAACAAGTATTTTATTGGTACATTTTCTAGAGCCGTCCAAAAACTCTTGGATTACAAACACAGACACTTCTTGTGCATGTAAATTCAATGCAATGCTAGTATTTTCCACAATTTTGCAAACACCCCATATTACAAACTAAAAACTTTTTTTTTGGTACTTCATGTAATTCTGATGAACACCCAGCTGCTTTAATATACACCCCATTTACCGGCATTACATTATTACCACGAATGCACAGCACTATTGCACCCTGGGGCACCACAGATTTCTATAATTTCGTAAATTGTTCCAGCAAAGGACAGTGTCTGTTTTATCATCTCAGATCTTCTAAACATCACAGGACCTCAGATGATCCAATAGTCCCTGTTCGGATGTCATGCAAGTGCAAACGATGCTTAAATCAACATGAACCCAGACAAAGATGAAAACTGTAAATGAATTTTTGTGCCCATATCAAAGTTAGAAGAGACAACAGAAACGTAGGGAAAATTCAGCACTCACAACTTGCGAATCCCCGACTCTGACTTCTTCCAGGGAGCGTCATCGGGCTCGAGCGGCAAAGGTCCCTGCACTGGGGGATCTTCCTCCTCACTGTTTGGCCTGCAAGTAGAGTAACAAAAAGTAGCAACACAGAGTTTGAAAATCTACAAACAGACCAGTTAATCAGTTTAAATTTCAGTACAAACTTTATTTTGAACTTTACTCCAAGAACAGTTCAAATGTTCGTTTCATTACCACTGCAGCTTGAACGTCCCCTGCATTCTTAAACTCAACAACAAAGAGAACAGTTAAAGAACGACAACTAAACAAAGAATGTAAACTACAATACTAAAAAATCTGATTCTGTACCTATGTAGTGTCATACAATAAATTTTGTAACTACTTAGTGTTTCATACACTTCAAATTTCCTCCAGAAGAGACACAAAGATAAAAATCCATGTTTGCAACAGAATTAAATACTACAATCACAAAATATCATTATTATAGATGACGTGAAAGTTTTTATGCACTCTTTGCACAGAGAACACAAAACAATGGCACGATAGCATGGCCATCCAAGTTCCCTCATGTTTCATCATTCATATTTCTGAAGGACTTGGCATGAAATTTGCTATTCATGAATTATACTAATAAAGGTGATCAAGTAAACTGAATTTTGGCCCAACATCACTCAAACTTTTCATGAAGCTCATATCAAACTTTATCAGTGTCAAAAAAAAAAAAAAAAATATGGATTTTTGAAACAGAATCCAGTATCTATTAAGATTAACATTTATTCCATTGGACTACAACTTTCCACTCACACACAGAAGCGAGAATTCAATCTTTTCAGATGTGGTGCTGTGGTGATGCATGAGACATTCCTGACATTTCAAAGCAGAGTAGTGTCTTCATCTTCAAGAGTCATGCAGTTCAAGACCTTTTTCCTGAACTGCCTAATCCCTGAAAATGAACTATGTTCCTTTGGGAACATATGAAACTACTCATCCAACACAGCATCACATTCCAGACAACCTGCATCCTCAGCAACACTACTGCGAGAACATCAAAGTTTGCATGTTGTAACTGATTAGAAGGGCTCTGGGTCACAATGAAATGGGACATTACAGCTGTGAAGGTCAGGAGAAGAGAAAAACGATTTTATGTGACCTCAACCCTCTGAAATCTGGTGCACTGACAAGCTCAGCATCGTAAACACTTAAAGAGAGGAAGAGAGAAGCTGCCTGCAGTATCCCACAGTGTTGTGTTTCCTGCAAGACCTGACGTTTTACTTGTTAAGTCACAGAGTTCATAGCTTAAATTTTAAATTAGCCAACAGAAAATTTGATACACAGGAATTAGAACAGTAATGATAGGAGACACAATGTTGCACAAGGTACTACAGTTTCAGACAGTGGCTAGAGCAGATGTGTACTTCACATCTGCATAATTTTGGCACTCTACATTTCAATTTATAACTAGAAGCAATAGTAAATAACTTTTAAATTAACTAATTACTCATGGGAATTAGTGTCATAATTTCTAAATCAGATTTAAATAGGGTTATTTACAGGAAGTACCAGACAAGTAAGCGCTGTGATTGTGATGACAGTAGTGTACCACTGATATATGTTGCTAAACACACAGTAGTGTACCACTGATATATGTTGCTAAACACACAGTAGTGTACCACTGATATATGTTACTAAACACACAGTAGTGTACCACTGATATATGTTGCCAACCACACAGTAGTGTACCAATGATATATGTTGGTAACCACACAGTAGTGTACCAATGATATATGTTGCTAACCACACAGTAGTGTACCACTGATATATGTTGGTAACCACACAGTAGTGTACCAATGATATATGTTGCTAACCACACAGTAGTGTACCAATGATATATGTTGCTAAACACACAGTAGTGTACCACTGATATATGTTGCCAACCACACAGTAGTGTACCACTGATATATGTTGCCAACCACACAGTAGTGTACCACTGATATATGTTGCCAACCACACAGTAGTGTACCACTGATATATGTTGGTAACCACACAGTAGTGTACCACTGATATATGTTGGTAACCACACAGTAGTGTACCAATGATATATGTTGCTAACCACACAGTAGTGTACCACTGATATATGTTGCTCACCATACAAGTGCAGTTCTATAAATATGAAAGTGCCACCAATCAGTCAAAACAACATTACACTGAACCATCATCCGCAGAACATGACCAGATGACAACAATTATAAACATTTCTAGTCACCACAATTGTGATGTGCATTAACCTTGGGTGGGATCACCGATAGAAGCTAGGAACCTGCAACCTAAACCTGGTAAAGACAGTCTCTCTGATAACACTTCCCAACCAGCAATGACAGTACAACTGTTGATTGTGCTGGCACCCAACCAGACCAAGAAATAGTGATGTGGAGCCCTGAATCCATGCGCGCAGGTGTAGTGCATAACAGAAGGGAGTCAGTTACAACTTATATAATTATTTGTGGGAACATTCTAACACTATTTTTGTAACATATGCTAGTTCACAGTAAATCATAAATCCTGCCCAAGAAGCCTGAACATGCCCTTAAACTGGTGCATAGTGACCACTCATCCACAAACACATAAGAATTGCTTAAAATGACAATGCGTGTCAGTGCAAGTAATTAAACAGCAATTTAAAAACTTTACACACTTCCAACTTGCAGAATAACAAATTACATCAACCATAAGTATGACACTTGCCATACTGGACACATTAACACATAAATGCAGATACAATGCTAGAACTGGACAGTTGGAAATCAATTTTTTCATGAAAAATTTCTCATTACTTCTGACACATTAAGACCGAAATAGGCCTTTTTAGGCCAATGATACTGACATCTATCATGACAGACTTTTTGTTCTCACAGCAGTGTTGCTGAAGACACCGTTGTCTTGGATATGACAATGCGTCACTGGGCAAACAAATGATGATGATGATGATAACAATGACTATGAATAGGAAGAGAAAGAAGATAAATAAAAAAAAAAATGTATTTTTTTTCTTTCTCATTAAACCATTAAACACACATACAGGTATTACTGAACATTATAAAAGTCTTGCATGGGCACATGCTGGAAGTCCAATCATACTACACCTCTATACATATACAGTGCAAACTAATAAGTTCATTCACCAAGCAACGTGCTTACAAGTCATGTGATGCAGAACCAGATTTTCTCCAACTGGACGAGGCCATGGCAGTGTCACTACTGGTAGGGGGAGGTCTGCCAGGGGAGGGGACGGAGGGGGAGGGGAACACCACAGCCATTGCAGCAGCAGGGCGAGCACCAAAGTTCCTGTGAGCACGTGACCGCATCGGCAGCGACACTGTCTGAAGCCTATTCAAGGATCAGGCAGGTTGACAAACACAACACCAAACTGATAGCTTTTCTTTCTTCAACACTTGCTAAGATTGCTAAGTACACAAAATTAATGCAACACAGCAACTGAAATAAATAACACTGTCAGCAGTTCATACATAACAACAGAAATGTTTTTAAAGTAACAATTTCCCTGTGGTTCTGTAACATATACTAACAAAGGTGTGACCTGCTGTGCCTCATGCACACTTTCGTAAGTGATCATTCATACCTCCCCCCTCTTGTTACACCCCTCATCACTCCTCTTAACCTGTACCGGCCATGCATCACACTACTGTGTAGTGTATGTGCACTGCCCAGTAGCCTAGCCCAGTTACTGAGCAGACACAATTACATCAAAGTTAACATTCAGCCACATGCACCTGGGCACTGGGGGGGATTTAAATTTCTTAATTCCAAACGATTCAAGGTTCATGAGGGCACAAAATGAAGAACTTCTGATAAGAAAATTCCTACAAATGTTGCAGCTGAGCATACACAACACAATCACAATGCAGCCTTATACATTCTGAAGTGTAAGGTAAAGGTAAAGTTCACCCTTGTATAGGCACTGAGGCTCTGTACAGGCCGTACAGCCCATAGGGGAAGTAGAGGTATAGCTCTACTCTTTCTTGACCATGGCACTAGAAGGGGGTGAGGGGTTAGTGTCACAGCCTGGCCACTCTTTACTCCCAGGAAGGACCTGGTACCCAGTGTACAGGAGACTGGGTGGGCTCCAGGACCAGTCTGGACAGGTGCAAGAAATCTCACCCACACCAGGATTTGATCCCCGGAGCGTCCAGCCCGCAGCCAGTTGCTATACCAACTACGCTACCCGGCTCACATTCTGGAGTGTGACACTGCTTTATTGGGTAAGCAGTTACTGATGTTTGAAGGGTTGTAATGCCCTCATGTTAAGGGTCAAAAGAGTCCACAGAGCCTAAACTGCTGACTGTGAAGAAGGTAACATGACCCTTTGCAACATCAGGAAGTGCACATTCAGTGACATTGTGTAATGTCCCAGTTGACTTGACCCTTAAACGACTCCGCTGCAATGACCTCGAATACAACATTCATAGCCTATGCATAATTCAGATAACCCAATATTCATAGCATATGCATGAACCAAATAATCTAAAATTCACACTATATGCGTGACCCAGATAAACAAATCTTCAAAGCATATGTTCAAGGCAGAAAATCCAATAATCAAAGCATATGCATGAACCAGATAATCTAATATTCACAGTGAATGCACGAATGCACGAACCAGATAATCTAATATTCATAGTGTACACATGAAAGAGATACAATAAAATTCATAATACGTTCATGAACCACATAATTCAATATTCACAGTGTAGGCATGAACCAGGCAACCTAATACTTTCTGATCTCCTCTTCTTAAAACTTTCACAGACATACCACACTTCACTTCAGGGTCTTCGCCTATGATCACTTCTATACCTTAATGTAACTGAATATAGATTTATTGATAGAAGTTTACTTTCAGTGTGCATTCAAACCATCAAACTCCTCTTACCTAAGAAATCATTTTGTATCAACATCAAATTACAAATAATTGTCAGATATCAGTTTCACAAGTGTCAATTGTCCGGTTTGAATGAAAGTAACTTTCATATGGAAGTAAGATTTATTTGGAATGTAGCAAAGGCTACATATATTTTGATTTAAAACCATGAAACTATATGATCATATCTTACAGAAAATTCAAGACAATTACCATATTTACTTGAACGCTAAATGAGGTACTTCCATAAATTTTGTGCTTAAATATGTAAGGTCATCTTAAATATGTAAGGTCATCTTAAATTCGAGTATGAAGTGCCGAACCGGACGGCGCCAAACCGTATTGCTCTGAATCAGACATGTGGAGCCTAACCAAGGCTTGCAGCGCCAAATCATGTGAAATCTGTGCTCCTCTGAGATATTACGCAGAGTAGATTGGCAATTCTACAACAACGTTTCGGAACAACCTATCGGTCCTGTATTGAAGGGTCAAGAAATCCGAAAGAGGGAATACAGTACAACAGAAGTTAAATGACACAATCTTCTTTTTATAGGACTTTGTCCATCGCCTAATTTCTTGAAGACATAGGATGTTTTGGAAGCCAGCTCCGTTTCCATTTTCAGGCAAAGAAACACCTAACCTAGTGGATCCCTTAGAATTGAGATTCTCAGTAAATGGGCACCACAGAAACAGTAACTTGTTAAGATATGTACCTGAAAACAGATTTAGTCCAAAGGTAGTAAAAGGAAAATGGCTAGTGAAAAATTAACTACAAGACTCAAAAATAAAAACAGGACCAATCCACAAATTAAAAGCCGTAAAAAGAGCCATGTACTCAGACTGATCAGACCACAGACATGATACGAAAATCCAGAGCACACGTATTTAATTTCTTAACACCATCTGCGGAGAAAACTGTGAATCTTCATGGGTTCTAGTTAGTTTAAAAACCATGCAATATAAATGTATTATTTAGTCAATGTGGATCACAAGGGCATGGCAGCGCATATCACCTGAAGTGACTGAAGGGTTTTATGAAGTGCTGTATATCCAGTGCCATGGATGAGACTGACGATTCTACGTTGTGGGATGGCAGTGAAGAGGAAGGGAATGTTAGGAATGAGCGTAAGGAAGATGAAGACACTGACTGTGAAGATGAAGACAGTGACACTGATTGGTAAAGGCAGATAAAATCCAACATGCTTTGTGTATTAAGTTATTAAATTAATAGTAAAATACTTTTCTTAGCTGACATTTGATTTCTTGGGGATCAGCTTACATTTGGATAAACACAATTTCCCTTTTCAGACATGTTTTATTGGTGGGTCACCTCAGATTAGAGCCATCTTGCATTCTGGTAAATATGGTAATATAAATGTACACACAGAAAATGTATTTTGCAAGAAAGGTTTCTCTCTGCAAGTTCTGGTTTGTGTATTCTCTGGGCACAGTGGGTAGCATTATCTGAATCCACCACTTACCAAAAAATGATCCCTTCACTTCAAAATGCATACAGGAGGACAATTAAACAGCTAAAAACTGTGTGTAAACCAAAATAATCTGGTCACTTACATACATCTATTCTACAATTACAACATGCTGTGTAGTTTCAGTTTGTTACAAAGCACTCTAGGCTCCAGTTCATATGGCACAATACAAAACTCAGCTGCAAGGTGTACAACTTACGATTCTCTGGGCTTTGGCCTGTACATCTCCAGCTCATCTTCCAAATCACTAACTCGTGCCTTCAGTTCATTTCGCTCATGAAGAATCTCCTTTAGTTCTGCAGTGGTAAACCTGGGACGGTTAGGATCATCCAGATCATACACTGCTTTGTTTGTCAGATCGGGAACTTCTAACTGCACAGAGAATACACGTTACATAATTGTTCCACTTTGAACACACTTAAATACATGCCATGTGCAAGGAAGCTTTACTTAATATCAAAAGTATCAAGAAGTAAATTAATTTCAGATGAGATTTGTAGTTCTCACAAGCTGAAGACATGGCATAACATCCCAGAAGTCTTGATTCTTCAAATTAACTTCATATTTAGAGAGGATTTATTCCAACTTATTGCAATTTATACCATATGCAAGTCACTCCAAAATGTTTCAGAGTACATACGCATCCATCTTCAGGGGCTACTACACACAAAGGTCATGTGTAGTTAAAAACATATAACACTGTCAAAGATTAAAGTAAAATGGACATTTCAAGTTAACTACAATGTGTTCATATGAAATATATGATGATGTATCATATAACAGGAGAAAATTAGCAAATTTATTTGCTTCCACCCATCTTCTTTTCAATATTAGTATACAGTATGAAATAACATAATTAAGGTAAGTGTTTAGATTACATTAAGATTCTGTATTATAAAACCAGTTCAGCATAAAAGTAAAAATTACCCTGCACATAGCCAAAATGCAAATGCATGTTCATAGTTTCAGTACAGAGGGTTCCCCCAGTTCATATGCAACTTTGTTTTATATTATTATATTATATTATATTACAAAATTTTGGCATAATTCCAACACTTACTTTAACTATATTATTTCAGACTTCCTATGAATATTGAAAAAAAGATGTCTGAATGCAAAAAAATTTCACTGTGTCCTGTTATCTTATACATCATCATCTATTATGAAGACACTGTCATTAACTTCGAACACCCATTTCACCTTAATCTTTGACAGTGTTATATATTCTGAACTAAACATGACCTATGTGTGCACTCCCTGAATATGGCTTTGTATGTTAGCTGAAACATGTTGGAGTGTATATGGTATAAACTGTGTAATAAGGCAGAATAAATCTTAGCTGTAAATCACTCATTGTATGGACGATGTATAATATTAAGTTTACTCCCTACTCATCCATTTTGCAGATACATTCATAACATTTCTCCTATAGTTAACAGGATCCTTTATGACTAATTCTGCTCGTACGTGATACTAGGACTGACAGCCCACGATTTACTGTCCATTTCCACATTCAGTTCACATGTCCAAGTTAGGACTCAGTAAGCACTGTTAATAAAGTGTCTGACGTATAACAAATGAAGACATATCATACACATGTGCTTGGAAAATGTATCTTACAACATGCTTAACACTATAATTTCTTAAACAAACAATTATTTTCAATCTACATAAATAAGAAATAAACATTTCTTCTTATAACACACCTGATCACATTCTCCCACATCACAACTACTTTCAATCTACAAGTTTTATTACAAAAATCTTTTATAATAAACTTCAATGAAATATATTCAGCAGAATTAGAGTTTACAGGTAAAATGGTGCACAACACAACTAAAAACAGCCTGATGGTAAAATATGTCCATAATTATTGACCATTATGGCATTGTACACAGAATACCAATTTTCCCACAGGAGGAAGTGTACCAGTGTGAAGAATGCAGCTGCCTGAGGTATGACACGACTCAGTTCATTAGATACATACCCACTTTTCAGCATAACCTGCAGCCTCCACCTTCAGCATAGAAGAGTAGTCTTCTACAAAGAGGATGGAAGGTGCTGTTCCTCTACAATATTGTTACCTACCTACCAAAATACAAGGTGCCATGTTCCAGAAGACATTAACCTTCATGGTCACCACCATCAGAACTCAGACCCCAACACTGAACACAAAATAAATGATGCAACGTTTACATACGTGAGACTTTGCGAGATCCTCGTTCTCCTTCTGTGCCAGTCCAAGTCTCTGTCTGAGGCCTAACAGCTCCCTGTGCTGATCCTGTAACTGTGCTAAAAAATCAGCTCGCTCATCAATCAGACCACGAACTTGAGCCTGACTGCCGCGATGTTTCCTTCGGAGCTCCTTACCAATCACCGTCAGCCTCTCCACTTGTGTTGAAAGCTAGAAGAACAGACCCCGGTAAAACATACTGAAATTTATTTCTATTAAAACCTTTCATCTAAACATGACACCAATTACTAATGACAGAATTTCAGTTAGAACAAAACTGCAGCACAAAATGCACCTCCCAATCACTTCATCTTCCTTGATTTGACACCCTATTCATACCCAGTGAAGACACCGAATTATGAAGCTACGTACTCAACGTGCATCTTTTTCCAGCCTCAAACTAAACATTCTTCGCAATCCCCAGAACACACCGTAATGGTACAAGGAACTCTACTATTGTCACATTACAGGCTGTGGGTTCCTATAAAACATCATTACATTTCTATCAGACTACACAATGTCACATCTCAAAACAGTATTCTTTGCAGTCACCACACTCAGCTTATATCTCAACATTTCTTTACTATATTTCAGTCTGCTTAATTTTTTTCCTTACATTTTATAGAATTTCTTCCATGCTTAACGTGGGCTCAGACTATGATGAGACATAAACACTTTGCTTACATTTTCTACTTCTGTAGACTTTGCATTCAACTCTCTATCTCTTGTACGAATCTGATCTCGCTGCTGGTCAATCAGGTTCCTTAATCTCTGCAACACTGCAACGTCCACCTCTGGGCTGGTTGCCTGAGCTATAAGAACAGCAAACATATTATACAAACTCACAATGATGGATAAAATACAACATATCTTCCACATAACAAGTTTTGTGCTTATATATGATGTCATGCAGTACACATTTTATTAAAATGTGATTTTTAGGTTTCTACTGTTTAATATTTATTTTACTTGTGTGACCATATGACACCATTATACAAAATTGTCTGCCTGCAGTACACTAACATAACATGTCCAGGAGTCCAGCCAAACTTTGGTTATCCCCATGAAAGTTTGGTTATTCACTCTCATAGCTACAAAACAGTAATTTGATCCTGTAACGTTTGGCCTCTATATTGATAAGTTTCCAGAGATATAATCAGTTCCTACAGATGAGTCAGATGCAGGTTTTGAGGTTTCTGGAGTAGTGTAGCTCATAATTCCTTTCTTCTGGGATATTATATTGCCTGCATCAGTAATTGCATCCAAACATTTTGAGCCAACATAGTGTCCTTACCTTCAGGGGTCACAATGTCCAAGAACAATGCTAGAAACAGGTGGATGCATAGGGACAACAGAACTGGTGACTGAAAGTCTGGAAGGGTTAACATACCAATCAGGTAGCAGACGAAGAGGCAGGATGTACAGTAGTATCACTAAAATGGAGTGAGATGGAAATATATAAAGTGCTATTCACCACACAGTCCACAGTGTCACTGGAAACACTGTCAATGACCCTCTACAGACACACCAACTGTGCAATACTGCGTAAGTGGGGCTCCACAGCTCATTGAGTCAGCCAAGTTCAGCGCACTTAGCTGCCCAACAGGAAGTAACTAAAAACATTTGCCAGAAAAATAAGGACTCTGTGCTATTACAATGCCATCCTGCACGTGCTCAAAAAAAACAAGAAGTCTGTACAGCATACATCATGCAAATGCAAAATATAATCCAAAATTCAAGGAAGTTCACATTAAGTACTCAGATCCCATACTTATAAATGCAAATGTTTCTGTATAAACAATCACCTGCTTCATCTGGCAAGTGATCCTGTCTTTCTGCAAGTGAAGAAGACAGCTTACGGTTTTCCTCTTGGAGACGTGTCACCATTGCAACCAAGTCATGAGATTCTTGTCGCCAATGTTCTTCTATTTGTTCTAGTTCCTTGAAGAAAAAAGTCCTTTCATATATTCCTAATTTCAACAATACTGACAGCATGTTACGTTAGAACCACAGTCAAGATAACCATTTATATGTATTACAAAGTTACGAGTATCTGTCTTAAAAGGTCATTAAATGACCTTTCTCGACATTACCTCGGAAGTACGCCGTTACATAAATGAGGAAATTATAAGCACTCAAAAATTACTTACCTTTTCGAAACGCTGACGGTCTTCAGCTTTCTCCACTTTATCACTTTCCAGTTGAGCAATTCTTGCCTTCAGTTCCTGAACAGTTGTATTTTCTCGTTCATTTTTGGTTGCTAAACCTTCTAAATGCTCAAGTGCATTAATGACTTTTGGCATTAAACTGGTCACGGCTTCCGTGCCGTATGCATCAATTATCTTTTCGAATTCTTTACCAATCTCCGAAGCAATGTCATATACATCAACAACAGACACCTCCTGTTCGTATTCTTCCATGTCTCGTGAAATTTCCAGCTGGAACGGCATGTAGCTCTATATTTTTTTTGCCTCTTAAACTCCGAACTTTATACACTCATCCACCACCTACATTACTATGCCACTACCACAATACCAATACTTTAAAATGTTCTACTTACAAACTACGGTCTGAACCAAACGCAATAACTCAAAACTTATGCTACAGACAAATTTATATCAATGGTGCTTCTTTTGTACAATCTCCGTAATTGCATTTTAACCTCTATATCTTCCATCAAAAAATTGCACATCATTGAGAGACTTAAAGTTTAGTACCATAAGTTTGGTACTGGGTGATAATGTCGTTACGTATTGAGTTGTATTATCATTGGCATTTGTTACAGTGCTACCAATAAACAAGCTTCAAAACTGTTCAGGTATTAAAATTCGTGTATTTCATAGCGCATTCTTCAGTGTGTCCATAACTTGAAATAAATAGCTTAAATTTCTGTACCAAATTTTGACCTCCCACTTAGACTGTTCTTGTTACAAGTGTCATGTTAAATGTTGCAATATTGGTGCTCCTAATATAACCAGAGAGGATGTGAATGTATGAGAAGAAACACATTCGTTACTTAATATTACGTTGTCTGTAAAATTTTGTATGCATAAGAAATTATGGTATGTGTTTATTCCGCGCAAAACACAGCTAAAAAAATGGCAGCTTGAAATCAAGGGGTTTTTTTTTGTAATGAAACGCCTTAACTGATGAATATTCTCATACTTCGCCTGACACCATCTTTCTTCCGCTTGCAGCTTCTGCTCTGCAGACTGTCTGCTGCATTTGTAAGCTGTGGAATTATGTATTATATGTAGAATTTGATCTGTTACAGACCAAATGTTCAGGAGGGCGTATGTATTAATCAATGTTGTATGTCGTTACTTTATTTTCAGAGCCGCGCGAATAGGTACTACACCAGACGGCCTTCCCTTTTAGTGTACAGGAAGGGGTCGTCGGAATGATGCTAGGGAAAGTTTACACTTTGGTGCCCCTTCATGGGCAACACCAGGTAAGAGGAATGGCAACCTTAAAAGCTATCTCTATTCGCTTGAAGTCTGTGAAGAATATTCAGAAGATTACCCAATCCATGAAGATGGTGTCTGCAGCTAAGTACTCCAGGGCAGAAAGAGAATTGAAGCAGGCTCGTCCGTATGGTGCAGGTGCTAAGGCGTTCTATGAGAAAGCTGAAGTTGCGCCTATAGGTGACGTCCCCCAGAAGTTAATTGTTGCTGTTACCTCAGATAGAGGTCTTTGTGGAGCAGTCCATACCCAGGTGTCACGTACAGTGAAGCAAGAGCTTGCCCAAGATTCTGTCAACACTAAGATCGTCTGTGTTGGCGATAAGTCCCGAGCCATATTGCAGCGTATATACAGCAAGAATATAATTTTTGTTGCCACTGAAGTTGGTCGGAAGCCTCCAACTTTTCTTGATGCCTCCAAACTTGCAAATTCTATTTTGACGAGTGGGTATGATTTCACCTCTGGAAAAATTGTTTACAACAGGTTCAAGTCTGTGGTTTCTTATGCAACTAGTGATTTACCACTCTTCAGCCTGAAAGCAATTGAAGCTGCTCCAAAGTTGAATGTTTATGACTCACTGGATGCAGATGTTCTTCAGAGTTACATGGAATATTCTCTTGCATCACTCCTTTTCTATGCATTTAGAGAAGGTGCATGTAGTGAGCAGTCATCACGCATGACAGCCATGGATAGTGCAAGTAAAAATGCTGGTGAGATGATTGATAAACTCACCCTAACTTTCAATCGTACCCGACAAGCTGTAATTACCCGTGAATTGATTGAAATCATCTCAGGTGCTTCAGCTTTGGAATAATGTTCATCTGTCATGTAATCAGTTAACATGCTTGATTAAAGGCAGTAGACATAGTAGATTGTTAATTGTTGGTCAGCAACACTGGTATAGTTTCTGTTTGATTAATAGTCCCTGGTACCATTCACATTCTCAGTCTTGCTGTTGGGAATGTGGATGGAGATTGAGCTTTGTTTTTGGACTTTGAAAAGAACTATTTGAAGAACTCTGAAGTCACTGGATATCAAGTTATTTTTATAGCCTGTAACATTTATGCTGATTTATTTCAGACAGTATTTCTGTTTCATGCAGTACGTGTATTATGTTCATTATTTGATGACACCAAGCTGTTTTCTGTATTTTTCAGCCATTTGTATCTAAAATGGATACATTCATACAGCCCCACACAACATCAAGTATTGTCCAATGTGTCCATTTTAGTTGCATTGTTATTTATACGTATTAGGACTGTGCCATTCAAACTTTAATTCTGATAGTGGTTTTTGTTCACAATATGTGGAATTGTTCATCAATAAATCTGTATAATTATTTGTAATTCTGATCGTCAGACTGTCTGATATGGATTTCTTGGCAGTTGTTACTTGCTCAGAAACAATAAATCTATCAAAATCCTTTTTTATTTGTGTATATTATTTCCCATCTTATTTGAAATGTTTGTTTTTGAAGACATTAGAAGGAGACAGAGTGAAGGCCATGAAGTTTTGTATCCTGTAAACTGAAACTTGATTATCAAGTAGTTTTACAGTATTTGAAGAAACTTACAGTTAGTTGTGCTTATAATTATTTGTCTAAAGAAATTTGATAAAAGGTTTCTTCAAACTTTTTAAGTATTTTTATTTTAATTGCCACTGTTTATAAAAATTTTGTTTCAAACTTCAAGTTCCCATAATTTCCAAGAGTGATGGTATGTTTCATTGCATACTGCAAAATAAAGTGTGTGAACATTTACAGGTCTGTGACCTGAAACATGTTGGGAGCCACTGGTTCAACATCTTAGTGACTTGGATAATTTGTAACTAACCATTATTCATATTCTGTGCTTCCATGCTATTCTGTTATTTGTATTTACTATAACATGGCTGTCAAGTGTGTTCCTTTTTTTGCTCTAGTCACCTGCCACGATTAATGTACAATATTTCAGACATCATCAGGTATTTTTTTGAATCTTATGCGTTTTGGACCGTGCATCATCATGATATTTAAATAAAGGTTGACCAACTAGATGACACTTGCTTTATTATCTACTGCTCAACATGTTTCAGACGTTAATACGTCCATCTTCAGGAGCTTGCGATTATTTGTTGTGTTGTGTAGGCTGACTTGAGGCGTGCTGGTGTTATGTAGCGGGATTGTCTGTTGGTGATGTGGTATCCGAGTGTAGGCTGAACCACTACTCTAGTGGTTCAGCCTACACTCGGATA
>Ga0123354_10006992_pt1 | contig 16870 bp, 18 predicted proteins | sample TergutLab28metaG_2_FD_97872 | JGI IMG/M metagenome (GOLD analysis project Ga0123354, IMG submission 97872) | Labiotermes labralis P4 segment gut microbial communities from Petit-Saut dam, French Guiana - Lab288 P4 | ecosystem: Host-associated > Arthropoda: Insects > Digestive system > Gut ...
GGGCATTGGATTGTGAAAATAATAGCGTGCGATGGTTTGAACATCTTATTTTGGTAATCGGATATTTGGCGTTGCTTTTTACAACCGTGTTTTTAGATTGGTTTTCAACTCATAGCCTCTTCGTCGTCACATTCGGCTATGTTGTCAGCATAATTGTTTTCGCAGTGACCATTATTTTTGTATCTGATCGAATAAAAAAGACCAAAGAGCTGAGCAAGTTTTCGCATCACTCGGACTGGTTCTTTGTTGTCGGTCTGTTTTTAATGGGATTCACCGCTTTCCTTGTTCGCTTGTTCATTGATTTCGGTTTACTCGGAAGCAATTTATGGATGTATATCCTGCATTTGACAATATTAGCAATATGGGCTTTACTCATTGTTCCTTTCGGTAAATGGACGCATTTTTTATACCGTTCGTTTGCGATGTATTTTAGTAAGATAGAACGTTTAAGTTAAAGCAACGCTTGAAAATTAATAGATAATAAGCATTAGGATAACATTTTGACCTCATTCAGAAATCCAATTTCAAGCTCAAACGCAAGCTGAGACCGGATATATAGGGATGATCGAGATAAGTTAAACGCTTCACGAAATCGACGCGTAGCAAGCGAAAGATATTGCCAACCCCGGCGCTCACTTCCACATAAGGTATATTAGATAAAGGATAGGTTGAAGTATCACCGTCTATACCCGTTGGAAAACGGAACAATTGGCTATTGTATTGAGGATTATTTTCCTGACGGATACCTCCATATAGCGCTTTGCCCGTAATAAATTCTCTCCAATTTAATTTTTTAAGTAAAGGTATTTTATTAAAAATAAATCCATTAAAACAATGATCGATGCTAAGCGACGCATATTGATCGCTTACAAATTCGAGAAAATTCATGGTATTGTATTGGGTGTCGTCAAAAAAATAGGTCTGTGTCGCCTGATGGATAAAAAGCAACGGATAAGGCACTGTTCCGAAAAGTTTTCCCCCCTCCAGCATCACATCGGAATATCCAAGCGCCGAAAGCCAGAATCTTTTAGATATAGAAAGACGTAATTTTTGATAGTTGTAATCGTTGCCAATCATTTTATTCCCGATTGTATAGTCCAGCTCTACAATTGGATAGACAGTTGTCATCGGATAACGATCCAATTGTTCCTGATAAAATTTTTCATTCGGAGCATATCGTAACTTGCAAAATAATTCGGATATAGGCAGATAAGCTTTATCGTTCTGTCTGAGATCATAATCGGTATAATTAAAATAGAGGACTCCACGCGGCGTTTCATGAATATATTTAAATCCGACGTCGTAAGAAAAATGATTCTTATACTCGTGTAATTGGTCGATTTGAAATATTCGATTATAGAAAAATTTATTATAATTGCCCCATAAAAATATAGACATCGGATTCGAAGGCATACTTATTTCTTGCTCATTACCGGGCGTTTGAGCATCGTATTGATAAGCTATTCGAAGGTAGTTGGCAGGAAACTGAAAAATACTTTTGGATGTTAACCCGATTGCTCCGGTTACGGAATATTTGAAAGTTTTATCCAAAAATCCATAAGCTCCATAAGCTCCCAGATAAAAGTGAGGATTTAAGGCGTTTGTTGTTGTGCCGCCCACCTGCACACGATAGCCTTCCACAGGATTACTTGCAACCACGTCGTAGATAGATCCAATCGTAAATTTACCGACTCTTTTATACCCATAGATAAGTAAATAGCTCAAATCGAGCGTTCGCTTGACGATGGGAACTTGCGTTAAGGTGTCTATCATCGAATAGATTTCTGCTTCGGAAGATGAAAGCGGATGCAGGCGATTTGCCGTCCAATAATTTTTGGAGCGTTCCGAAGCGCTATCGAGCGTTACTGTTTTCGATTTATAAAATTGCTCATCTCTGGGCAGATTCACTTTGTAGTCGGCGTATGTAGTAACCCTTTGTCCGTAAATACCTAATGCAGTATTGGGCAAACCGAAATCAATACCTACCTTTTCCATAGAAGGCAACCACCCCTGTTCCGAATTACGATTGTATTCAAAGTCGATATTCACCTCCTTGATCCAATTGAGATTAATTTTCTTGTTCACCGTGAAGGTAGCTTTTTTTACCGCATAAGCGCTATCAAGCGTTATATATAAATAGCCCTGAAACAGCATGTCAGCCTTGTTGCGGGGAGTGAAGAACAGGTTCACGCAGCGAATGTTATCCACAGCGGTGGTATCAATAATGAAATATTTGTAAAAGGAAGTCGCAAGATTAGAAATAGGACTGACAAACTCATTGGTTAAAAAGTTAATATTGTTGTCGTAGAGATTAATATCTTCGTATATGTTTTTCAAATAAGTAGAAATACCGTCCATACTAAAATATTTTCCGAAATCGACCGATTGTATTGCCGTTACAACCTCTTTGGAACGGGGCGGATTTTTAGCATTATAATCTTCGGCAAGCTTTTCTTGCATATAAAGAGGAAGTACTTTCCTTCCTTTCAGGTAAGTCGTATCTACATAATTGTAAATGAATTGTAATTTTTTTGATGTTTTTTCGGGAGGAAATCGTTCCGTAAAATTACTAAGTCCCAACAGTATTTTTTCATATTTCCGGTTTTCAAGAAAATTCCACGAACCTTGTTGATTCGATGCTTTGTGGGCAATGACTCTTTCAATCAGTTCCACAGCGGGATTGCCTTTATTCTTGTATCGGATTTTTGCCGGCTTTACAACCACTTCTTTCAATACCTGCGTTACAGGAATAAGTTTTATCATGCCATTATTGCCTACCAAACGGTTATAATCAATTGTATCCGCCCTGAATCCTATTGCAGAAACTTTTATTTGACCCGGAGATTGAGTGAATTTCAGGAAAAACTTGCCATTCTCGTCCGTAACTGTTCCATCTGATAATTTAAGAGATTGTAACATCGCAAATGGAACCGCTTCATTCGTTTGTGCATTAATTACCTTCCCTTCAAGAATGACTTGACGTCCTGTTTGGGCGAGTAACGAATAGCAAATCCCTAACATCAAAGTAGATAACCACGCAATCCTGTTTATTCTGGCATGATAAAATGAATGCTTTTTGTAAAACCAATTCATTTAAATAAAAAACGTTTTATATTAGACATTTCGCAGAACGATTGGTTTAATCGAATCTTTTGACCAAATTAGTATATGAATAGAATGCGAATTGTATTCTATTTGTCAAATAATTATAAGGAATTGCGAAACATTCATTACTTAATTATTTGTTGCATTGAAAAAAATATAGTATTTTTGCAAAAAATTAATAATCAGCGAATCAGTTGGTCGAAAATATGATAAAAATAACATTTCCCGATGGTTCCGTGAGGGAATATGAAAAGGGAACTACAGCTATTCAAATAGCGGAAAGTATCAGTTCTCGTTTAGCTCAAGATGTTCTGGCTGCGGGAATAAATGGTGAAATTTGGGATTTGTCCCGTCCTATCCGTGAAGATGCAACTTTGAAATTATATAAATGGGAAGACGAAGAAGGCAAACACACGTTTTGGCATTCTTCCGCTCATTTATTAGCTGAAGCTTTGCAAGAACTGTATCCGGGTATTCAATTCGGTATTGGTCCTGCAATTGAAAACGGATTTTACTACGATGTGGATCCGGGAAAAGATGTAATTATCAAAGATGCCGATTTAGCGGTTATCGAAAAGCGGATGCAAGAGTTAGTCGCTAAAAAAGAACAGCTTTTGCGTCAAGAGATTAGTAAAAATGATGCTCTAAAACTATTCGGCGACAGAAATGAAACTTATAAAACCGAATTAATCAGCGAGTTGGCGGATGGAACCATTACGACTTATACGCAAGGTTCATTTACCGATCTTTGTCGCGGTCCGCATTTGCCCGATACGTCTGCAATTAAGGCAATCAAACTAATGTCGGTTGCCGGCGCTTATTGGCGTGGAGATGAAAAACGTTCGCAGTTAACTCGTATTTACGGAATCACTTTTCCCAAAAAGAAATTATTAGATGAGTATCTCGTGTTGCTCGAAGAAGCGAAAAAACGCGATCATCGGAAAATCGGCAAAGAGATGGAACTGTTTGCTTTCTCGCAAAATGTCGGTCAAGGATTGCCGCTTTGGTTGCCGAAAGGTACGCAATTGCGCTTGAAATTAGAAGAATTTCTTAAGAAAATTCAACTTGAATACGGTTATCAGCAGGTGATGACTCCGCATATAGGAAGTAAAATGCTATATGTAACTTCCGGTCACTATGCAAAATACGGAAAAGATTCATTTCAACCGATTCATACGCCGGAAGAAGGAGAAGAATTTTTATTGAAACCAATGAATTGTCCCCATCACTGCGAAATATACAAAGCGTTTCCTCGCTCATACAAAGATTTACCGCTTCGCTTGGCTGAGTTTGGTACGGTTTATCGCTATGAACAAAGTGGAGAACTTCACGGATTAACGCGGGTGCGAGGCTTTACGCAGGACGATGCGCATATTTTCTGTTCGCCCGATCAAGTCAAAGCGGAATTTATCAAAGTGATGGAAATTATCCACATTCTTTTCAAAGCGCTGAATTTTTCTGACTTTGAGGCGCAAATTTCATTACGCGATCCCAAAGATAAAGAAAAATACATTGGCTCGGACGAAAATTGGCAGCAAGCTGAACAGGCAATCATTGAAGTTTGTGAAGAAAAAGGAGTCAAAGCGAAAGTCGAATTGGGCGAAGCAGCTTTTTACGGTCCCAAATTGGATTTTATGGTCAAAGACGCCTTGGGTCGCCGCTGGCAGCTAGGAACAATTCAAGTGGATTACAATTTGCCTGAACGTTTCGAGTTGGAATATGTTGGAGCGGACAATCAACGGCATCGTCCCGTGATGATTCACCGTGCGCCTTTCGGCTCGATGGAACGATTCGTCGCTGTGTTGATTGAACATACAGCGGGTAAATTTCCTTTATGGTTAGTTCCCGATCAAGCAGTTATTCTTCCTATCAGCGAACGATTTAATGAATATGCGGAAAAAGTTGCTAAAGAATTAAAGAAAAACGACGTTCGGGTGATTATTGATGACCGGAACGAAAAAATAGGACGCAAAATCAGAGATAACGAATTGAAGAAAATTCCATATTTGCTAATTGTAGGCGAAAAGGAAATGGAAAATAATGAAATTTCTGTAAGAAAACAAGGAGAAGGTGATGCAGGTTCAATGAAAATTATTAACTTTGCCGAACTTTTGAACAAAGAGGTTGAAAAGCAAATGAATCAATGGTAATTAATTATTTAAAAAATAAAAATATAAAACAGTCAGACCTATTTTTGAATGAAGAAAGACAATCTTAAGGATCAGTACCGGATTAATGAAAAAATCCGTACACGTGAGGTTCGTTTAGTAGGAGATAACGTAGAACAAGGGGTTTATCCGATTGTCGAAGCTATTAAAATTGCCGAAGAATTAAATCTCGACTTAATTGAAATTTCACCGAATGCGGTGCCACCTGTTTGTAGGATTTTGGATTACCAGAAATTCATTTATCAACAAAAGAAACGTCAAAAAGAACAAAAGGCGAAATCGGTTAAAATTGTTGTCAAGGAAATTCGTTTTGGTCCGCAAACCGACGATCATGATTATAATTTCAAATTGAAACACGCCAAAAGTTTTCTCGAAGAAGGAGCGAAAGTAAAAGCATACGTGTTTTTCAAAGGTCGTTCTATCTTATTTAAGGAACAAGGAGAAGTGTTATTGCTTCGATTTGCGGATGATTTGGAAGATTATGCCAAAGTGGAACAATTACCGGCGCTGGAAGGTAAAAAAATGATTATTATGCTCACTCCTAAAAAAATGAGTGGTAGTAGTGGCGGCGTGCCGCTTAAAAAACCGTCCAAGCCGGAGAATACGAATGAAACAACGGGCGAAGAAAGTTGAATAGTTGCGAGTTACAAGTTACGAGTGATAAATTTTTCGTCTAAATATAAACAAGTAATATTAATTTAATTCAAGCAAAAATGCCGAAAATGAAGACTAATTCCGGTGCTAAAAAAAGATTCGCTCTTACCGGAACAGGAAAAATCAAGAGAAAACATGCTTACAAAAGTCACATTCTCACGAAGAAGACTAAAAAACAAAAGCGGAGATTAACGCATTTCTCAATTCTTAGCGCCTCCAATGTGAGTAGCGTGAAAGAAATGTTAGGAATAAAGTAATTGTTTTTTTATTTTTAACAAAAGAGTGTATTTAAGTGATTTTCAAAAGATTTATTAACAGAGATTTAGCACAAAAGACCGCATAAGAGCGGCGCTAATTTTCACAAACATTTTAATTATTATGCCTCGATCAGTAAATCATGTAGCTTCAAGAGCTAAGAGAAAAAGAATCCTCAAATTAACGAGAGGGTATTACGGCGCACGGAAAAATGTATGGACAGTTGCCAAAAATACATGGGAAAAAGGTTTAATTTATGCTTTCCGCGACCGTAGAAACAAAAAACGTAATTTTCGTGCATTATGGATCCAACGTATCAATGCGGCAGCCCGTTTGGAAGGATTTTCCTATTCGCGTTTAATGGGCGCTTTGCACAAAAACGGGATCGAAATTAATCGAAAGGTTCTTGCCGATTTGGCGATGAATCATCCGGAAGCATTCAAAGCGATTGTCGATAAAGTGAAATAATTATTATTTAAATCCTTGCTCGCATCTTACAATGAGCAAAAAAGCCGTATCGGATAACCGATACGGCTTTTTTTGAGCCTCTTGTCGGATTCGAACCAACGACCCCGAGATTACAAATCACGTGCTCTGGCCAACTGAGCTAAAGAGGCGAGTGGGCAAGCTGGCTACATCGCGTCGCTACAACCAACTACCCTTGCTGCGGTCAAACCCTGGGGGATTCGAAGGGAGCTGACCGTGTAGGACTTACCCGCCGCAAAAGTACTACATTTTCTTCAATCTTCAAAAGAGGATTAAGAAAAAAGTAATAAGAATTTGATTTTCAAAGAGATATTTTTGAGAAGTAGAGAACTGAATATTGAGAGTTGAAAGTTATCTGTCTATGTGAGCTTGACTCATAACATCCAATCTATCGAATCAAGTTTATCAGAAAACATATCGAATTGGTTAACAGGTTTATTCATTCCATGGAGGAGATTTAGGGGTTAAAGTGTTTGCAATATTCTCTAATTCCGCAGCTTTCGCATTTAGGCTTGCGGGCGATGCAAACGTAACGCCCGTGAAGAATCAACCAATGATGGGCTATCGACCATAGTTTTCGGGGTATGTACTTGGTTAGTTCTTTTTCCGTTTCCAAAGGTGTTTTTGAATCATCCGTCAAACCTATCCGGTTGGATACTCTGAAAACATGCGTATCAACTGCCATTGCCGGAATATCGAAAGCGACGGATGAAATCACGTTCGCCGTTTTTCGTCCCACACCCGGCAGTTTCAATAAGTCATCCATGTTGGACGGAACTTGTCCTTTGTAGTCTTTTACCAACAGTTGAGCCATTTCAACCAAATGTTTCGACTTGGCGTTCGGGTAGGAAATGCCTTTAATATATTCGACCACTGTTTCCGAATTGGATGCAGCTAAAACTTCAGGGGTAGGGTAGGCTTCAAAAAAAGCCGGCGTTACCATGTTCACCCGCTTGTCGGTGCATTGAGCGGCTAACATGGTTGATATCAGCAGTTGAAATGGAGTTTTGTAATGCAATTCCGTAGCCGCTTCCGGCATATTCTTTTCAAACCAGTTGATTACCGCTTTGTATCGTTTTTGCTTTGTCATAATTCTTAAATAATAGGGGATTGCGGGTCAAGCCCGCAATGACAATAAATATTTCTAATTTGCCGCTTCAAATTGGCGCAGGAAACGGACATCATTTTCGGAAAACAGACGCAAATCTTTTACCTGATACTTGAGGTTGGTGATGCGTTCAATACCCATTCCTAAAGCGTATCCCGAATAGATTTTACTGTCGATTCCGCAATTATCCAATACGTTGGGATCGACCATACCGCAGCCGAGAATCTCGACCCATCCGGTTTGTTTGCAGAACGGGCAACCTTTTCCTCCGCACAAATTGCAACTGATGTCCATTTCGGCGCTGGGTTCAGTGAATGGGAAAAACGAAGGGCGCAGCCGGATTTTTGTATCCGGTCCGAACATTTCTTTCGCAAAAAAGAGTAAGACTTGCCGCAAATCGGCAAAAGAAACGTTTTTATCGACATATAGCGCTTCCACTTGATGAAAGAAACAATGAGCGCGGTAGGATATTGCTTCGTTCCGGTAAACGCGTCCCGGACAAATGATCCGGATAGGCGGTTGCGTTTTTTCCATCACACGTGTTTGGACGGATGATGTATGCGTTCTCAGCAGAACATCCATGCCTTGCTGAATGAAAAAAGTATCCTGCATATCCCGCGCCGGATGGTCTTCTGCAAAGTTCAATGACGAAAAGACATGCCAATCGTCCTCAATTTCCGGTCCTTCGGCGATAGAAAATCCCAGACGACCGAAGATATCGCAAATTTCTTTCCTGACAATCGACAACGGATGACGAGTGCCGACTTTATAAGGATAAGCAGTTCGAGTTAAATCGATACCGGAATTGCCACGGACGTTTTGATTCTCAACGCTTGTTTTTAATTCGTTGATTTTCTCTTGCGCCTTTTCTTTAAGTTCATTGAGTTTTTGACCGATGCTGCGTTTTTCTTCGGCGGCTACCAGACGAAATTCATCCATCAGAGAAGCTATTTCTCCTTTTTTACTCAAATATTTGATACGAAGCGCTTCGATTTCATCGCTGTTTTGAACTTTCAACCGGTTGATTTCCGCCAATAAAGCGTTGATTTTGTCAATCATAAAAATTACGAATTAATTTTATCGGTAAGTGTTATTTTATTTCAATGAGAAATTCATTTTTCGGATGACGTACTTTCTTCAAAGGCATCAGCCAGTCATTTTTGGAATCACGATAGCCAAGCGGTAGCAAAACTACGCTCTTCAACCCTTTTTCCTTAAGAGTTAAAAGTGAGTCAAGCGCTTTATTATCGAAACCTTCGATTGGCGTTGCATCCACTTTCAATTCGGCAGCCATAGCGATAGACATGGCAAACGCTATATAAGTCTGACGCGCTGCATGGTCGAAATTATTGAAACCTTCCATTGGTAACGTATCTTCTTTCGGTTGAGCAGGACGATTCAGATAGGTATGTTTTAACATATCGGTATAATCTTTATAAATCTCCGGAGACTGTCCTCTTTCGTGTGCAATATACCCATATATTTTGTCTATGCGTTGTTCCGTATAAGTATCCCAAGCGGCAAACACCAACAAATGAGAAGCATCGACTACTTGATGCTGATTGTTGGTAATTGGTAAAATTTTATTTTTTAAATCTGGATTGGTTATTTCAATTACCTGAAAAGGCTGTAAGCCTGAAGAGGTAGGAGCAAGCCATGCGGCATCAATAATCTGATCGATTAATTTTTGATCGACTTTCTTGGCGGAATCAAACTTTTTTGTAGCATAACGCCATTGGAGTGCATCTAATAAATTCATAATAACAATTGTTTTTAATTCGACATTATAAATATCATACAAAATTATATATTTTTATTGAGAATACAAGACATTTAGTTTCTTGTATAATTCTTTCACCTTTTTTCCAAAAACCGGATGGACATAATCCGGCGCTATTTCATTAAAAGGTTCCACTACAAACCGGCGCTGATGAAAAAGCGGGTGAGGCAATTGAAGGTTTTTCGTCCGGAGAATCCAATCGTTGTATGCAATCAAATCAATATCGATGATCCGGTCTTGATAGGAATCCTTCGTTTTTTGTGTCCGTCCCATTATTTTTTCGATGGATTGCGTGATAATTAAAATTTCATCAGGGAACAATAGCGTTTCAACGCAAACAACCATGTTCAGAAAATCGTTTTCCGATTCGTATCCCTGGGGTTTGGTTTCGTAAACCGAAGATATAGCGGAAAAAATACCAATTTTATCGGCAATATGACCTATTGCACACAGCAAATTAACCGGTTTATCGCCTAAATTAGTTCCTAAAGCTATATAGACTTTGTTCATATAATTAGCATAGCATCCCCGTATGTGCCGAAGCGATATTCTTCTTTAATCGCTTCCTGGTATGCGTGCATAGTAAAATCGAATCCGCTGAAAGCCGCCGTTTGCATCAGCATAGTTGAAAGCGGTAAATGAAAATTCGTAATATGACTGGTTGCTACCGTAAAATCATAAGGCGGAAAAATGAATTTATTGGTCCATCCTTCAAAGGGTTTCAGATGTCCTCTCGTAGTTACGGCGCTTTCGATAGCTCGCAATACGGAAAAACCAACGGCACAGACTTGCCTTACGTCGTCTTTTGCTTGATTGACAATTTTTACGACTTCGTCTCCGATGATTAATTCTTCCGAATCCATTTTATGCTTTGTCAAATCTTCCACGTCAATTTCCCTGAAATTTCCCAGACCGGAATGGGCGGTAACAAATGCAAATGTAATTCCTTTAATTTCCAATCGTTTTAAAAGTTCCCGACTAAAATGTAAGCCGGCTGCCGGAGCAATGACCGCTCCTTCGTTTTTTGCAAAAATTGTCTGAAAACGCTCTGCATCTTCCGGAACTACTTTGCGGTTGATGTAAGCGGGGATGGGCATCTCTCCTAAAGAATACAATGTTTTTTTAAATTCCTCGTGCGGACCATCGTATAAAAAACGGAGTGTGCGCCCGCGAGAGGTCGTATTATCAATCACTTCTGCAACCATTGAATCGTCTTCGCCAAAATAGAGCTTATTCCCGATGCGGATTTTGCGAGCTGGGTCAACCAATACATCCCAAAGACGCAGTTCTTGATTTAATTCGCGGAGAAGAAATACTTCTATTTTTGCTCCGGTTTTTTCTTTATTACCATATAAGCGAGCTGGAAAAACTAAAGTATCATTGAAAATGAAAACATCTTTATCGTTAAAGTAAGACAAAACATCTTTAAATACTTTATGTTCTATTTTACTTGTTTTCGGATGAATAACCATCAATCGCGACTCATCCCTGTTCTTTGTTGGATGAAGAGCTATCAATTCTTGTGGAAGGTTAAATTTAAATTTAGAAAGTTTCATATATTTAGTATAATTATTTTATTTATTATTCGTCATTGCGAGGAGAGAATCCGAAGCAATCCCTACAAAATTCATCAATAGATATACATTTATCTAACGTTATATCACCAATTCTTGTTCGCTGTAAAGCGATTAAATGCGCTCCGGAATGTAAAGCTTTCCCAATATCGCGAGCTAAGGCGCGGATGTAGGTTCCTTTACTGCAAACAACCCGTATCGTCAATAGGTTCTCATGGAAAGATAAAAGCTCCATTTCATCAATAATTAATGTCTTCGATTTCAACTCCACTTCAATTCCTTTTCTTGCCAACTGATACGCCCGGTTTCCTTCGATTTTGCAAGCCGAAAAAGCCGGTGGGATTTGCTCGATGCTGCCGGTGAATTGTTGCAACACATTTTCCACCATCTCTTCTGTAATATGACTTGTTGAAAAAGTTTCATCAACAGCCGTTTCTAAATCAAATGAAGGAGTTGTAGCTCCCAAGCGCAACGTGGCGATATATTCTTTGCTTTGGTACTGAAATTCGTCTATCTTCTTCGTCGCTTTTCCCGTACAAACAATCATTACCCCGGTTGCCAACGGATCCAATGTTCCGGCATGACCTACTTTGATTTTTTTTACTTTCAGGGTGCGGGAAATATTATACCTGATTTTGGAAACCAAATCAAATGAGGTCCAATGCAAAGGTTTATTGAAATATAAAACTTCTCCTTCAATAAAATCCATCGATCCTTTTCGTCAAAATTTTTGGAGAAGTATTAATACAATAATTACCGCTCCTACAATAATCCGATAATAACCAAACAGCCGGAATCCATGTTTAGTCAAGAAAGATATAAATCCTTTGATAGCAAAAATCGCTACGACAAAACCAATTATATTTCCAAAAGCCAATACGGAAAGATTGTGCGACGTCAACAATTCAGGAGTATGTTTGTAGGCATCCCATAAACTTTTCACGCATGCTCCCGCCAACGTAGGTACAGCTAAAAAGAAAGAAAATTCTGCGGCAGCCTTTCGCGTCAATTTCTGCTGCATTCCTCCGATTATTGTAGCTGCACTGCGACTGATTCCCGGCAATAAAATTGACAATACTTGAAATAGCCCAATAATCAATGCTTGTTTATTATTGACTTTTTCTTCCGAATCGATCGTTGGGTTTTTAAACCATTGATCAACAAAAAGCAGCACGATACCTCCCAGAAAAAGCATGCAGGCAATAAATAACGGCGTTTGTATTAGCATGTCGATGTGCTTTTTGAACAAAACTCCAAAAATAACGGCAGGAATAAGGGCAATAAGCAGTTTAATATAAAACTGATATTTTTTAAAATCTAAAAACTTGCGCCAATAGATTAAAACTACCGACAGTATCGTTCCAAACTGAATGTTTTCAATGAACAACGTTGTAAATCCGTTTTTTTCAATACCCATTACAGCCGATGCTAACGCCATGTGTCCTGTGGAAGATATCGGAAGAAATTCAGTCAACCCTTCAATAATACCAAGAATAATCGTATGAAGCCAATTCATAAATTACTTTTTTTCAATGGTTTGATTTTTGGGCTTCCAAAGAATGGCAACAATCACCGACGCAAATCCAATCATCGTGACAATGGGAGCAACAACGATTCGTCGAACGTTGAAAATAGTCGGGTCGAACCCTGTTTCTTCCGTCGTTTTTCCACCCGACATCAACCAAAATCCAAAGATTATGATTACAATTGAAGCTGCTAAAATGAAAAAGTTTTCTTTCTCAAATACAAAATTTTTCTTGTTCATATCACATTTATTTATTTTGTTAATATCTCTATAAATTCTATCTTCATTCCTTCAAATAAAAAACAAATCATCACCTTCCATTCGCAAATACCGGTTGACGGCGAAAAAAGTAGCGCAGATGGAAATGATGATTCCTAAAACAAAAATACTTCCGGCAACAATATATAAGGTATTCCAATTAATTATTTGCCATATTTCTCTGCTGTTTTGAGAAATGTAAAACAACCCTCCAAAGAGTAGGGCGATGGCGATAAGAGCCGCAATTATTCCCGATAAAATCTGGGTTTTCAGGAATGGTTTCCTTATAAAATTTGCTGTCGCCCCGACTAATTTCATGGTATGAATCAAAAACCGGTTTGCATAAACCGATAATCGAATCGTATTATTTACCAGCGCGAATGAAATAATAAGCAAAAGCAAGGCTAATCCGAATAAAATCACACCTATTTTTCGAAAATTATCATTCACTATCGTCATCAATTCTTTGTGATATTCGATACTACTGATGTCCGGCGATATACTTTTGATTTGCTTTTCTATGGTGGTAAATTTTTCAGGATAAGTATATTCCGAGTGTAAGTGGATAACGATTAAGCCGGGTAGAGGATTAAACCCTAAAAAATCTTCGGGATTCTGACCTATATCGGCTTCTACTTGTTTGGCAGCCGATTCTTTAGAAATATATTCGGTTGATTTGACAAAAGCAGACGCGTCCAACTCTTTGATTATGCGGCTAACTTCAGTATCTTGAACGCCATCGGATAAAACGACATCGAATGAAAGGCTTTCTTTCACGTAAGACGAAAGATTTTTGACCATCAAGGCAAGTAAAATAATCAATCCCAACAAAAATAAAACCAACGAAATACTAATTGTAGCAGTTACTCTTGAATTAATAAAAGTCGCCGATGAAATAGCCCTCTTATTTTTCATCATTTATAAAATTAAATTGCAACAATGTTGCAATATTTTAAAAAATCTACGCAAAGGTAATAATTTTATTTGATATAATTTATTTTTTAATTCTCAGTCGCCGCTATAATATGTTCGGCATTTTCAATGCCTATTTTTGCAATACGTACATCTTTTGTTCCATCATATCCGAGAAAAAGATGTAATATTTCGTACGTACTGTTTAGAACAGGAAGCAATTTAACATTCCATTTTTTTGTTTCCTGCCTATACCAATCAATGTCTTTTCTTCCACGACCTTTTTTTCCGAATTTTCCGTCAAGTGCAACCAATACACCGGTATAAGCCGTATGACCAGCCATTTTAACATATTTGCTATCCATATAATAGCCGTCCTGTTTGTTGGCTTTGTCTCTAAGAATTTCTTTGGCATTCTCTATATAACGTCTTGCTTCTGTTATGTATTCTTTTGTTTCCATAATTATTAATTATTAGGTTATTAGCAAATTACAAGCGGAAAGCGAGGGATTGTATATTTTACCAATAACCAATAATTTATAAAACACAATAACAACCATGTTGCAATATTTCTAAAATCCAATACAAAGGTAGTAAATATTATTTGTTTTTTTAGAGGTTGCATATATTTCATTCTGCATTTAAAAATCCATGAGTAATTATATTTCCCGTCTCTTTATTAATATCATAATATTCTGTGTTTATTTTCTCATTATGACTTGCTCCTGAAATTGAATCGACAATTACTTTTTGATATTCTCCGTACTCAATTCTAATAATATCGTTATCTACTGAAACTGTATCCAAGTGGTATGAAGTATTTTGATAGTCGGTAAATGCTTTGTCATGATTAAAATCAAGATTAACCTCATAATTTAATTTGTAGTATCTCATGTTTATGGACTGAAATGTATATCTATCAACAGGATAATAATTTTCATTTTCATCAGACCACATATTCTTCCACGTTGAATCGTAAAAATAAAATATATTTTCATCATCCAAAAATGTGCAATATTTATACCAACTTATTCCTTTTTTTTCGGTTTCATTAAGATTTCTTTCCCAACATTTACTTCCGTCTAATGATATGGAATAATATTTAGATACTTCACCTACTTCTATAAAATATGAAAATGGGGTTTTTAACACATTGTACCTATCTATATTATTACAAAAAGAAAACCTGTGAATCTCCTTACCTGTATTAAAATCAATAATACAAAGCATAGAGCCAAAGTTGTAGGTTATGGAATTAGGGTCATTATTATCTGTAAACCAAACAAGTAATGCTATGATATTTTTGTCAATAATTTTTATAGAATTAGAATTGCAATGAGAAAATTTAAGATTTTGGTCGAGTATATCCTTAAATTGATATGAAAAAATTTCATTCCCATTTTTATCAAATTTAGCTATCCAAGCGTTATTGTTCATTTTTCCGCCGATTATTTTATATGCAGAACTGTCTATTTTTAAATTAATATATGTTATATCCTTTGAATTTGAAGGTTTAACATTAAAATTAGAGAGGAAACGCTCAATGTCTGACTGAGTTTCGTAATCAGAGTGAGTTTCATAATAAGCCAAACTTACCGGTTCATGGTTTTTAGAACACCCTGTTAATGCTACTGCCAATGCTGTGTAAAGAATAATCTTTTTCATTTTTTCAATTTTTCAATTTGTGAATAACTTAAATCAAACATATCTTGAATTTCAACCCAAAATAGTTCGTCGCTATAATCCATATTGCGAGATATACGTGCAAAATGTTCTTGACATATCGACTTTATTTCATTGTATTTGTATTTATAAAAATCGCCTTCCTTAATTTTAAAATATAGCTTCAATGTTTTAATATTTCGGCTTTCCCTTTCGGTGACAATATAAGATGTTATAACAATATAAATGTAAGATAGGAGCAAGTTGAGTAAATCTAATTTAATATCTGTGATTTTGTTTATAAAATATTGTCTCAATATGTTATCTAAATTCGCTTTATTTAATTTATTATCTCGTATAAGTTCCGCAATGGCTATCATATAATTTTTAAAATCTCCATTTTCAATGACAATAGAAAATGCTTCATAAATATCTAAATCATTGTGTATTATATTTGAATATAAATCTTCAACATTATCATGAAATACATTTAAGAGCTTGATAGATTCTTGATAATTATCCGCTTGTCTATCTAAATATTCATGAGATTCTCGAATTTTAGTTAATATATTTTTAGTTTCAACATCTTGATGATGCTCTGATAAGGCTTTAAATATTTCTATTTTATATTCTTTCAATGATTTTTTAGCCAAAAAACAGATCCGTTCATTATATTGGTTTTTTATCATTTTAATGGCTGTATCTGAATTTCTTAATTTATATATTGTGTTTGGGTATTTTTCTTTCAATTCAATGTATGATTTTATATTGGTTTCCATGTTAGATTTTATGTTTTCTAAAACAGAAGGGTCACATTCTTTTTCAAACTCTTTATATAGATTTTTTAGCTCATTAATCATTAACAATATCGTTATCTCTGCCTGCTCCATAATATTGTCATATTTTGATTGCGATTTATTATTTGACCGACATACACAACAACACCCGATAAACCCCGTAAATATCATCAAAAGACACTTCAAATGGGGCGTACCTATTGTCCGGATTAATTGAAACACATTTCACGTATCCCTCCTTTTCCGAAGGAACAAGAATTTTTATTACAGTCCCATTGCAAGTATCCAAAACATAGACTTTTCCCCAATCAATAAATGCCTTTTCATTTATTTTCTTTATCAAAACCTGTGCGCCGGAAGGATATTCAGGAGACATACTTTCCCCCGATACAGTTATAGCCCAATCTGCGCCCTTTACGGGAGATATTATCTTCTCGCAGTCACTTTCTTTTACAGATACGACGAAATCATTCAATGAGCCGCCTTGAGCCGATATAGGTAACAAGGGAACATAAATAATGCTGTCATCGGTATTATTCAAGTTATTTACGTTTTTGAATGCTTCATTTTCTCCATTTAATACAAA
>Ga0123354_10006994_pt1 | contig 16869 bp, 11 predicted proteins | sample TergutLab28metaG_2_FD_97872 | JGI IMG/M metagenome (GOLD analysis project Ga0123354, IMG submission 97872) | Labiotermes labralis P4 segment gut microbial communities from Petit-Saut dam, French Guiana - Lab288 P4 | ecosystem: Host-associated > Arthropoda: Insects > Digestive system > Gut ...
GGCTCCTCCACCAGCCTGCCAGAACCCTGTCAGGTATAAATACGCCACACATCCCATCCCCTGTCATACTTCATCCACCTGCCTATGAAGATGGAACTGATAGAGGGTTCCGAAACGTCGGCTGTTAGAACTCAGACGCTGGGGAATTACCCAAAAGAAAACATATTACTTATTTTAACTTATTTTTAAAATTTTGATACAATAAAAGATATAGGTAAAGATAAAGTTCACCTCGTCCATAAGGCCCAGACAGGGAGTAGAGATGTAGCTCTGCTCCTTCTCAACCTCAGTGCTAGATGGGGGAAGGGGCAGTTAATGTCATGACCTGGCCACAGTACCCCAGGAAAAGAGACCCAGGACCCATTTTACAGGAAGCTGGGTGGGTATTGGGGCTGACCTGGATCAGGAGGGAAAAGTTTGCCGCCACCGGGCTTCGAACCTGGGACCATCCAACCTGTAGTGAGTCCTTATACCAAGTAGGCTGTCCCAGCCACATTTTGATATAATAATTTTACAAAAATGTACATTTATATATGGTACATGTGTAATTGTATTTGTATTGTAATGTATTTGTTATATGACAAGTTCCACATCCTTTACAGTTTGTACCTTTTTTTAGTTTGTGGAGTGTGAATAAATTTTGTTATATTCTAACAAATAGAAGAACACATTTATAGACATGAACAAGACTGTAATGTATGAGGCTATGAGCTTACTAAACCTATGTGCATGCTGTATGCCACTGAAAATGGAGTGATTTAAAGGAAATACTTTGCTTCGATATGTGCTGCTTTTGAATATCTCACATTACTTATGGGTTTACTCTGCATATGTGGAGTGAGTGCATGCAGTATAGTGTTCGAAAGGGTGCAGGTTGTGTGTATATACCATTGGCCAAGTTTCATAACACTGATAGTGTGAAGCCACCCCATTGCTTTTATAATTTTCCACCATCAGCATTTCAATATTGCAGTTTTGCAAACTTTGTGGTGGGACCAACACATTTTACTCTGAGGTTGCAGACTTTTGTGATACATCGTTGAGAAATGGACGTAGTCACTTTTATTGGCAAAAGGAAATAAAAAATTGGGATTTTGTCAGATGTGTAGTACAGAGACTGTGGATACTTCCATTAATGGTGGTAGATTTTTGAAAAATATCCAGCCTTTATTAAGACATGATTTCGATATATAAGACAATAATAATGATGGTGTGGAATATGTTATTGTGCTGGTAACTGATGGATAATTGAAACTTGACATGTAACATTTGTGTAATATGTTTCAAGCACATCTGTTAGCAGTTTGAATTTTATTTGAAACCTGAAATGTCTAGTCATTCAATACTCCTTGCATGAACCACATTAAGGGGAGTGCTTTTAATAATCTTTGCAATAGTTCCAAGTGTTTTACAGTCACCCAAAACATTCTTCCATCTGTCATACGATATTGGTTGAAAATGGTTAGCCAACTTTCTACAATAATTGTAAAATCATGGTGTTGGTTGCAAGATCTGAGATTCTGAGAGTTGTGCTGGTGAGGACTGAGGTGTTCGGGGATATGATGCCATCATGATTGGTAATAGTTAGCTGTCGACACATCATCATACCTCAGATGACTTGAATCCTTATGCTGTAAGGTGATATGTGTTTGTGACTGACTTGAGGTATAGACATCCCTGCTTTTTTCCATGCATTCTTTAACTTTATGTTGTTAAATGTTTTAATTTTGGTGTTCTGGTGTTTATAGGAAGTGGTTAAGTGGTTTTAATGTATATAACTTTTGCATAATACAGTTGTACACTACAAAAAAAAGTTTTTTTTCTTTCCAACATTTATGCACATGCTTTTTATCACTAATTTCGTGGTCATATATTCGAGTTACACTAGAAATTATTTGGTAAGTGGCTACATTATGTATTAGTTTAGAATTTGTGTCTTTATTTCATCGTTTGTCCTTATTTTCTAGAGGGTGATCCAAATAACTATCTCACTTACTTCAAACGAGGAACCGTTTATCTAGCGTTAGGTAAATCGAAGTTTGCTCTGATGGATCTAGACAGAGTTCTGCAATTGAAACCTGACTTCACATCAGTGAGTATTTTGAAAAACGGAGAACCTGACAGAGAAATTAAAGTTCATACTTTTTCTTTGTATGTGTGTTTGTTGAATGGTTTATGATAATGCAGTCAGCATTCAGATATCCCTTGTGTAATTGTGGAGAAGGGCATTATGGATAATATGAAAACAGCATAGAAAATGTTGTTAGTCTTTCCTGTATCTTTGATTCAACTGTTATACAGATTATTTCTTTTATCATCAAACTGAGCCCAGCAGCTTTATCATATAGAAAACCTGCATCTGCTGGGACATCCTGTGATGGCTGTGGTGCTTTGTACAGTGATAAAAGAAATGCTATGTACTAGTAGCATGCAAGGAATACAAAGTCATAACTACTGAACAGTGATTTTTTTTAGTAGCCAGCCATCAATGATGTATGAATGTACAGTTGTCACTTTGTAGCTGCAATTTAAAACCCTTGCATCAGTCTGCTGCCTTATAGTTGCTGGGAGACCCTGTCCAGCTTAATGCATGAAGTGCAATGTCCTGTAGCTGTTTCACCACTAAATAACCACCTCACTTCACTTAGTTTAACCTTTCTGCCAGCAGGTGTAGAGGCGTCAACAACCATGTGTGATGAAATGCTGAAACCATTCTGTTTGGTATTTTTAAGCCTTATCACATAGCAGTTCAGCAGTAATGCTAGAGAAGCTATGTGACATTACATCTGGTTTGTTCCTATGACGTGGTTGAAAAAAATGAGTGTTTGACTAGTTTTATAATAAACGTGCTAAAGTGGTTTCTTATTAGCATGTACTATTATGATAGCATAATACAGTGTGTGCAATAAAGGAGCATGTACCCTCTAATATACAGTTCTGACAAAGAAGAAAACTAATTTTAATGGGATCTGGTTGCAGTCAGTGTGCTTACATTTTGATTGGAATGTTACACTGCATGACAGCTGTAATAACATGCATGTTAGACTAAAAATATTAAATCCAGTGCAATAATTATTCCAAACTGTTGTGCATAATTACATTTCAAAATCTCCATGACCACTTAGGTTCCAGAATTTCTGTACAGACTTGGAGAGTGTGAAAATTTCATACTTGTTAACAGTTTCTAATTAGCACTGGGATTGGCAATATGGGCAATCAAGTTTTGTTGCTTCAAATGCTTTATTTTCAGGCAAGACTACAAAGAGGGCATGTTCACCTGAAGCAAGCACAACTGAATGAGGCAAGAGAGGATTATAAAAAAGTGGTAAGAGTTTAATGTTTGATACACTGTTTACTTTTATGCTTTTTAATGACTATGTTTGTATCCTTAAGTAATTTTAAACAATTCCATTATTTTTAACATGACATATACCAATTGCTGTATATACAGAGTAGTACCTCCTGATGATGAGCAGTAGGCCTGCTTGAAATATGTAGAGGTTAATTATTGAAATAAATTGAAAGTAAATAGTGCACCCTGTTGGTTCTTATTGTGTGGATGTGGTAAGTGTTATTGGCCTTATGCAAGATAACAGTAATCTTCCATTTAAGATGTGTGTGTGTGTGTGTGTGTGTTTGCATATGTGCATAGCTGACATTCCACATCACTCTTTACTCAGCCCATTTCACATGACAGCAGGCAACACTCTTATAGCTGCTGTTCCAGTTTGCCAAGAGTCAGTGTCCTGTGGTTCAGTGTATTGCAGTGGATTTTAGGTTCCTACCATATATCAAGAAGATGCTGGAAGTGTTTTCCCTTGGCTGAAACACGCACGCTTGCACACACACACACACACTTGTCACATCTCAGAAACATGTTGTTCACTGAACCTTGAAGTTCTGCTGCTGAAACTGAAAGCACTGTACTCTGAATGCTGTCTTTCAGATCATCTTCAGTGCAAGGACCATTACTGTTCACTTGACTATTCAATATGCTGCATAAGTAAGTCGTGGGGCTTGAGGTCTGATGTACGAGAAGGGAGGCCACAATCCCATACTCATTACTTTGTTACCAAAAACCCTGTGTAAACAAGGCATTGAATTTATTAAAAAATCATGTCCTTTCCTACCCATGTGGTGTCGTAACATATGCAACATGTCAGAGTGAATTTATGATTTCAGAAAACATGGGTCCTGTAATCCTTGTGGGATATTTCACTTGTGGGGCTGCTTAAAGGGTTACTTGTATAGTAGTACTTGCACTGAAGGCAGTCTTAAGTAGAGTATGCAGTATGATGCTTTGTGCTATAATGGTATGTTTGTTAATTAAATTAAAAATTTAGTACATGGTAAATCATGAATATATTCATACACAGTTTAGAATACTATACCTAATGTGCATGTTAATGTACCCCTTGTTCAACAAAAATCAAGCAGCCTGAAATTTTCTAAGTCCTGAACTGGAAGTCACGTGACGTACAGTTGCCATCATAATTCGAGTAATTTTACTTTCCCCATATTTGTGCATTCGTGGCATTTCTCTGTCTTCCATTCATTACAATCAATCATGCCATGTATATATTAATTAAAGCCACCAACACATTCGATTAATTTGAAGTTAAAACATGAATTAAATGTTATTAATTTTCCAAGGTGTGTGGCTTGCTAGCTGTGCTTCCACAGATGGATGTTGTGAAAGGGTGGTTGTTTGCCACATCTGGAGGTAGCCAAGTGTGTTAATGCATGATGGCAATCCTCTTTGGAAAAAAAAACTACATTTTTGAAAATGTGTTATTGTCTACTAGAAGGCCATAGGGAAGAAGAATTATGAACTTGTTTTGAAAGATAAAATCGTGCTGCACCTGTTTCAACAGTACTTCACTCCCCACACCGTACCCCTGAAACAAGGTGTGAGTGAAACCACCCTCAGTCCAGACCTCCCCAGCACACGCATCATACGCTCAACAATTCCTTTCTGTAAATGTTTCAAATCGTGCAGCCCAGTGTCAGATCTCTTGACCTGCTATGGTCTACAAGCAACAACGAGATTCACATGCCTAGTTTTAGTCCCATTCAAACACAAACCCTCTAAATCAGAATGCTGGTAAACAAAGAAAAAAGAATTACGGAAAAATAACAGAAATATCTGCGTCACTCGCATTTCTAACCCTGCCAATGGAGCAAAGATGACTTTTGAAACATATAATTAAATAATGGATGTGTTACTGCATAATTTAATTGAGTGTTTGTGAGTATAAAACGTATTCAAAAAGAAAAAATTTTATGTTGACACTGGGAATCGAACCAATGTAGTTTGTTTCTGAAGAGTATTGCCATCATGCGTTAACAAGCTCGGCTACCTCCAGGTGCGGCAAACAACCACCCTTTCGCAACATCCATCTGTGGAAGCAGAGCTAGCAGGCCACACGCCTTGGAAAATTAATGACATTTAATTCATGTTTTAACTTCAAATTAATTGAATGTGTTGGTGTCTTTAGTTAATATATACGTGGCATGATTGATTGTAATGAATGGAAGATGGAGAAACACCACAAATGCACAAATATGGGGAAAGTAAAAGACTCAAATTATGATGGCAACTGTGCGTCATGTCACTGCCTGAGCGGGACGTACGAAATATCAGGCCGCTTGATTTTTGTTGAACAGAGTGTACCTAACAACCTCATGCACACACCTCACTGTTTAATTTGTCACTTCACTTTGTGTTCTGTTTTTCTTACCACAGTTTCCATTTTCTTTTTGTCACTACTTACATAGCATGGTGTGTATGTATACACAATTAAAAAAATACATCAATAATTAATGCCCCAACCCTTGGAATTGTATGGTGCCAGTTTATGATACAGGGAAGTGTAATGGGACCCATAGTTGAGTTCCAGTTAGTAGAGCTTCCTGGACCATCCAGTGCTAGGTATCACAAGTTCTGCTGTGTGTATTGTACTGATTTTAGACATATGAGTGCATGTGTTACGGTGTTGAAGTATCGCTACATAAAAACAGAAAGTAACTGAGACTATTAGAACTATTTTGTTATCATATTTCTCTTTTTTGTTATTTTAAAGTTGGAAGAAGATCCATATAATGAAGATGCGCAGCTTGGCCTTAGCAAAGTGGAACCAGCAAGAGAAGACATTTCTCTAGCCAAAGCTCTGGTCCGAGGAAAGGATTACAAAGGTGCTATTGAACTAATCACAAAGATTATTGAGGTCAGTAATAAAAAAATTAATGAAGCAACACTGAGAAAGCCTGTCATTTGCATGAGTATGCATTTTACACATTTCACATAGATCACACATACACATGCTAAATTCCTCGCTTATGGCCTCTGTATTTCTGTGTAAGCTAATTTTAATTGCATCTGTTGGTTTTGGATGTTTGGTGTTCTTTTGTATGTCTGAATTTACGCAGTTATTGAGGGATTTGATTTATTATTAATTTGTATTTTACTTCATTGTTTATATTATCATCTTCAGGGAACTTGTACAAAGATTCTGGAATGTGAATTTCATTCCTCTAGATAAATTTTGAAGTTCAGATTATGCAAAATGATACCTTAAAGGACTGGATGCTATAAATATCTTGGAAAGGAAAAACCACAAGCACCATTGCAGCCAAAAGTTGCTGCTAGTTAGGTATTGCTTATAATGATGGAATGCCAGAAAACAACACATATTTTGTGGGGGATTTTTTTTACATATATGATGTTAAGAAGCAGGTGGTGTTGAATATGTTTTTAGCCCTGTAATGAACTGACAACTATAAGCCATACTCATTCTGTTAAGGTTATACTGTATTATACTATACTATACATGGCACGTTAAGTTGGATTTATCCTGTTTTGCATCTAGTCAACATTTGATGTGAATTTAAAAATGAAAAAGTATCACTCATTCTTACCAGAGCTGTCACAATAGTGACACTAAAAATATCAACAAAGTTTATAGCAAGGTTGCCTATGTTTTCCAAAAATCTGGGAGACACCACAAAATTCTAGGTACCAGAAAGGTGACATGAAGTAAGTTCCGTACTGAGGACCCACAAATACGTGGTCGGACAGTTAAGTTTGTAAACTCGCCACCGTGTGCTTGTCATGGCAGCACTGGACAAAAGCCTTTGTATGGTTTGATGACGTTGACATATTAGGGTTTCACAGCTGTGTTGTTGTTGATCTGTGGCAGTCTCTTTCTGAGTGGCATCTATTACTGTATGCGTGTGTTTTGGTGTGCCACCGCGAGAATGTCAGAGCTTGAATTAGAGCAGTGAACGAACATTAAATTTCTTGTTAAACTTGGAAAAAGTGGAAACGAAATCAGAGAGATGTTAGTGGAAGTTTACGGGGGTATTGCCATGAGGAAAACAGCAGTTTACAAGTGGGTGAAACGTTTTTCTGAGGGAAGAGATAGTGTCACTGACAAAGAGAGATCAGGACAGCCAGCAACAAGCAGAACTGAAGAAAACATTGCAAAAATACGTCAAATTGTGTGTGAAAATAGTCGGCTGGCTGTCAGGAGCATAGCAGAGCAAGTGAACATCGACAGAGAAATAGTTGGGAAAATCTTAACTGAGGATCTTGACATGAGGAAGGTGTGTGCAAAAATGGTCCCAAAGGAGCTCACCGAAGAACAAAAGCAAAGAAGAGTCACAGTTTGCCAAGACCTTTTGGAGAGGCAAGATGATATTTTGGGCCGTGTCATCACAGGTGATGAAACATGGGTCTACCAATATGACCCTGAAACGAAGCGGCAAAGTGCACAATGGAACATTGCCAATTCGCCACAACCAAAAAATTCTGTTGGTCCAAATCAAGAGTCAAAACAATGTTGCTGATTTTTTTTTATATTAGAGGGATTGTTCGTTATGAATGTGTACCAACTGGACAAACAGTCAACCAAGTTTCCTATTTGGAAGTACTGGAAAGGCTGCATGAAAAAGTTAGAGAGAAACAACCTGAACTTTTGCCAGCAACTCATGGATCTTGCATCACGACAATGCACCTGCTCACACGGCACTGTCTGTGAGGGAGTTTTTAGCTACTATACAAATAACTGTGTTGGAACACCCTGCCTATTCACTGGATCTAGCCCCCAATGACTTTTTTCTGTTCCTGAAGATAAAGGAAATATTGAAAGGAAGGCATTTTGATGACATTGATGACACCAGGAGTAATAGAATGGCAGCTCTGAAGGCCATTCCACAAAACCAGTTCCAAAATTTTTTTGAAGGGTGGACTAGGCACTGGCATCAGTGCATAGCTTCCCAAGGGGAGTACTTTGAAGGCGACCATGGTGGCATTCAGCAATGAGGTATGTAGCACTTTTACTGCGATGAGTTCGCGAACTTTATTGTCCGACCACGTATTAAGGGCCACCATACGAAATTAAGTCACCGTGATGACCTGTCATCTCAGATTTGTGCATCTCTGGTTTGTACTATGCCTTATCCCTATATCATAATGTACCTTTGCAGCTAAATTTGTGTGAGCCAAATTTAAAGTAAAATAAAATAATATAATGTGGGCTGGGATAGTGTAGTCAGTATAGCGACTCACTACGTTCTGGACAGTCAGGGGGCTGTATCCCTTTGGGGGAAAGATTTTTCACACCTATCCAGACCAGCCCTGGGGTCCACCCAGCCTCATATACGATGGTTACCAGATCATTCCTGGGGTAAAATAGCTGGGGTGTGTTAACCACCCATTGCCATCCAGCACCAGGGTTAAAGAAAGAGTAGAGCTATACCTCTATACCCTATCTGTGCCTTCGTGTCACATTATAGGATGAAGTTTACATTTATTTTACATAATATAATAACAAATTCCAAGTACTTCCTGCAACTTTTATAATAGTATTGTTCTTTCTGATGCTACTAGGTATGTCCCTGGTCTTCTGATCTTCGTGAATTACGTGCAGACTGTCACGTAGCTCTTGGAGACACAATGTCTGCAATCTCTGATATAAGGTCTACAACCAAACTGCAGTCAGATAATACAGCAGGTTTTTTTAAGCTTGCTGTGCTGTACTATCAGCGTGGAGAACCCAGTGAATCGCTGAAGTAAGTCACTTTATAAGATGTAAGGGTCTCACAGCAGTGAATGAAACAAGTATAATATACTCAGATGTGGTGCTCTGTATGTGGTTGCTGCTTTATCTGCCCTGAAGATGGATGCAGCAGGTTCCATTGAAATACACTGCATCACTTACCAAAGAATGTAATCTTCAAGTCATCATGACACCATATGATCATTTATTGTTAATTCAGATATATCCAGTGGCCTCAAATAAGTAGCGATTTTTTCCTTTTTCAGTTAACAACACGTCTTCAACTGAATTTGTTATACCATATTCACTAGTGTGCATTTGCATTAGCATAGTAAATATAGTGACTTGCTGCAGGCTGGGTGGTCCAGGGATTGAATTCCAGGGGGAGCAAGATTTTCAGTGCCGTACAGACCAGCCCTGAGGCCCACCCAGCCTCCTGTGCATTTGGCATTGGGTCTTCTGCATGGCTAAAGCATCTGGGGCATGGTGCTGACAACCTACCCCTATCTGACACAAAGGTTGTAAATCACCTGGAGCTGTACCTCTGGTCTCCCTCTGTGTGTCTGCGTAGGCATGTCATGGGGTGTTCTTTACCTTTACATTGAATACAGCAGGAAGATATTCACTCTGCAGAAGAGAATAATTAGAATCATGATGGGTGCACACCAAAGGACTTCATGTAGAGAGCTATTCAAAAAATTAGAGATTTTAACCATTCCAAGGCAATATATATACTCATTGATGAGTTTTTTTTATTGGAAAGCAAGATAAATTTCTAACTCATCAGTACATAGTATAAACACAAGAAATAAACTCCATCTACATAGACTTATTGCTAACCTGTCTTGTTTTCAAAAAGGTGCATCCTTCTCTAGGATAAGAATTTTTAACAACCTATACATACCACAAAGTATTACAAGCCTTAGGAATGAAAAGCCACAGTTTAAAGTAGCCCTGAAAAATTTTTTATGTGCATACTCCTTTTAGTCTGTGGATGAATTTTTTGCATGTACAGATGACATGTATTACTGACTTACATGACTGTGTCCATTTTTACACTGTAATAACTTTATATGTCTTGTATTCTTTTGTATGTTTTTGACATGTTCCACGTCCTATTGTCTGGTGACAGCCTCAGGGATCTATGGAATGTATGTATGTAATAGTAAATTGGAAAGAACATAAAATAAAGCTGTTATGATTATTTTACATTACTATCCTGGCATCTAACTGAAACAACTGAGGAAAACCATAAAAACTCGTCACAGTTTCCAATCCCTTGGCTGTGTTTTATGCTAGAATAGGCTTTCCTTGTAGTGGTGCTGGACCAGAGTTATTCATGGTTGTTTTTCTTTATAATGTACCTTGATATAAAAGTACATTGTATGTTTGTAAGATTCTGTATGTACGTGGTGTAAATAGAGTACGGCTCATGACTGGATGAACAGCAAAGAATGTAGGTCCCTCTTGCTGTCCTCAGCTATACTGGACAGTCAGAAGATGTGTATAGCCTACATGCTCTACCTGTCAAACCCATCTGGTCAAGGGAGCTTATGTGAACTGGTCTCTGACATAAATTGCACCTCTGCAATAGCTCTCAGCTCCATGACTTCCATTATCGCCCTCTTGAACCTTGTATTTTTTTTCTGTACTTAGCCCTGAGTATTCCACATCACCATCAATGCCAGCAGTACGTTTGTGGAAGGTGGTTCACAATACCTGTTCATGAAATGACTGAAATTTTTATTTAAAGATAGCAACTGTGTAGCTCAGACTAAAACTGTAATAACTGTGTAAAATGTAGTTTGTTTTCTGCAGAATTATTTGTTTGATTTAATAAATTATTAAACACAAAAAAGATAATTATATCAAAATACTCATGTGGTGTAATTGCACATTTTTTACTTTGCTGCCAGTGCCCCTGGACACCGCTGGTTTTTTAATCACAAGGTACACATTTGGGTCACTTAATGGAAATTATCAATATTCTTGTTATCGGGAAGCTGTTTAGCCTGTTACTTGTGAAGTAATTAGGGAGTCTTATATGTGAGACATGAAGTTTTAATGAGCTCTTTCCCTGATTCAGTTTGGTCTTGGAGGTACAGCATTTGTACTGACAGCAGAATGTGATGTTGGGCCATCTTGTGAATTTTAATTACTTTTAGAACATCTTGCAATTCATATTCCTTCCATATTAGTATCCAAATCTCTGTAGGCATGCCACCTTACTGTGTTGAGGCAGAGAGTCCACCAGCAATGCATGAAAAAATAAGCCGTTTCATTGTTCAGCTGTGTTTGAATCATACAGTTCTAGTCCACAAGTTGACTGTTTATGAAGTAGAATTCCACATTTATAGGGAGGTTCGTGAGTGCCTGAGGCTGGATCCAGAGCACAAGGATTGTTTCCCTCATTACAAACTTGTAAAGAAGGTGGATAAGCTTACCAGTGATGCTCAGGAAGATGTAAACAATAAAGACTATCAAGCTTGTATTGATAGTGCTAACAAGGTGAGGGTGATTTTTATGTGTTTCTAATTTCATGGAATATGGAGATTTGTGCCGGACACTGCCCTCGATCACATGTATCCAGTCCACATCTTCACACTTTGCGTCTGTGTTAATGTACAGTTATACCAGATCTTCCCAAGTAATATTTTGCTTCTTTGTTTTTGACCTAAATATGGCTTGAATTTCTTATTCTTCATTTTTCACAAACATGCCACATTTCCTGCCCATTTTATCCACCCTGATTTATTGTCCGAATTATTGATGAAGATTAGACACTGTGCATCTGTGTTATATACAGGGTAATTCATAAGTCCCTCCGGGATTTCTGACGTCTGCGTTACAGTAACCAGGATGGTCACACCAAAGGGGAGCATGTCAACAGAGGGAGAGACACAAAAAAACTTGGAGAGATTCTCTACCTATTGATATGTTCCTTTCTGCTGTGTCTGTCTTCGTTGTTGCGCAGCCGAGTTCGGAAGTTCTGGAGGGACTTATGAATTACCTTGCATAATAGTTATTGTCATACAACCTAATCAGATGCATCTGCTAGCTCCTAATCTTGGTAGCAATGTCTTATTAGAAATTCCAACTTTTCTAACACTGAAAAATTTAACAGAAACTGGATGTCAGTGATTAGTTATGTATTTAGTTGATATTCAGTTAAGTAACCATTTTTTAGTTGATGATTTTCTTTAGAGTTTCTATATCGTGTGGTAGATGTGTGTACCAACCATCAAATAGTCAACAGTCGCTGTGATAATCAAAAAACTTACATAAATAACCTCTCAGCTAGTACCTGGTGCTAAGGAGGTACTGTATCAGGGAAAATGCAGTAAAATGTCACAGTGACCTTTGCAGTAATAGAGGAGGCACATGAAGAATGCTGTTATGTTACAGGTGCTGAAATTGGAGACATCAGTAAAAATGATTATCTTCTTGGCTAAAGAGAAATTGTGCCATTGTTATCTACATACCGACCAGCTGTCACTAAGTTTGCAGAGCTGTCGAGAAGCTCTTGAGATCAGTAAGGAGCCCAGAATATATTGTGACAGAGCAGAGGCCTACATAAATAGTGAAATGTATGATGATGGTATGTATGTAGGTGTTGCCTGAGTAATGTAATGTCTGTTTCACGAATTGGATCTGTATGACCAGCCCATCATACACTTTCATTTGTTTGTCATCATAATGCAAGGATGATAGCATAGATTCACATAATGTAATTATGCTCCCTGATCATTGTGTAACTTGTTGCCCGACGCAGCTCTAAAGGATAGAATGTGATTATTTTAATATGGGCAGATGTCAGCACTCTCATTTTTCACACTCTTTCCTTGTAGTCCTTTATTCCTTTATGCATTAGGAGAAGTATGCTGTATATGTGGAAATATATAAATATGCTTCTAGGCAGTAATTTATGAGTGCTGTCTTCTTAGTTATGTTGTCCACTTATTATCTGGGGGGACCGCGGTAGCACAGTGGTTAAGGTGCTGTGCTACAAAATCGGAAGGTTGCTGGTTCGATCCCAGCTGGTGTCATTGGATTTTTCATTGACATAAAATCCTTCCGCACTGTGGCCCTGGGGTCGACTCAGCTTGTAACAAAAATGAGTACCAGGAGCATTTCCTGGGGGTAAAAGGCCGTCGGTGCCTAAGGCTGACAACCTTACCACCATCCTGTGCCGTTGTCATGAAATCTGGGAACCTGAACTTCCTGGAACCCTCTGGGCCTGTCCAGGCCTCTAATGGGACTGCTTTACCTTTTTTTACACAGACTGGTAGGCTGGAGTGGAATTATGTTTTCAAAAACAAAATTTTTTGCATGATATTTCGAGTCCTTACATAAGTCTAAGGGGACCACGGTAGCACAGTGGTTAAGGTGCTGTGCTGTGCTACAAATCGGAAGGTCGCTGGTTCGATCCCAGCTTGTGTCAGTGGATTTTTCATTGACATAAAATCCTTCCGATCGCACTATGGCCTTAGGGTCGACCCAGCCTCTAACAGAAATGAGTACCAGGGGGTAGAGGCGGCCGGTGCGTAAGGCTGACAACCTTACCACCATCCTGTGCCTTTGTCACGAAATCTGGGAGCCGTAACTTCCTGGAACCCTCTGGGCCACTCCAGGCCTGTAACGGGACTGCTTTACCTTTTTTTACCTTACTTATGCTTTGACCTGATTTTCCCATATTATTTTGAACTGTGTTGTAAACTTATCACAGTGTCCTAACTGCTACAGTTTTACTGTTTTGACTTGAAATTTATTTTACTAATGGCAGGTACATTGACTGTTTATCATTGACCTATGCGACCAATAAAAGTAAAACCTAAAAAAAAGAAAAAAAAAGTATTACATTTTAAAAAAAACAAAAAACATTAAAAAAGGAAACATTCAGGGTAAATATAAAGTCCTAATGCTGAGGGGTAGTCATAAAAAATAGTGATAATAAAATAACATAGTCAATTTTCCATCATTTTTGTCCTAGCCTCCCAGAAATTTAATTACACCAATCCCTTGTTTTGGGCCCTAATTGTATTCCTGAAAAAAAAAGGTCATAAATCAAAGAAGCGTAAATCAAAAATCTTATTCGCATCAAAAATAATGGAATTGGTAGGCATTGGCATAATAGAGCACAGCCAGCCAAACGTCATTAAACTGAAAATGTGAGGGCATGATTTAAGAACTGGTATGTATTGGCAAGGTGCATTGAAGCAAAGAGATGTTAAAAAGTGTGGTATAAAACAAGTGCTCTGTGTAACATGCTCTTATTTCCTGGCATTTAAATATGTACAGTAATGGATGATGATGATGATGATGAAGATGTACCAAAATCTAATGTTGGCAACTTTGCTTTCTTCTTTTACTAGCTATACATGACTATCAGGCAGCTTTAGAATTGGATGAGCACTATAATCGAGCGAAAGAAGGCAAACAGCGTGCCCAAAAGCTGCAAAAACAGGCAGAGCGACGGGACTATTACAAAATACTAGGTGTCGGCAGAAAAGCCAGCAAAAAAGATGTTATTAAAGCTTACAGGTAAGACTGATGACATTGAACACATACAGGGACGTATTTAATCTGACAACTTGCATCTACTCTTCACTCACACCAATTTGCTCTAAGGTTCCATGCATTCTAGTCCACTGTATTGCAGTTAATATCACGTTGTTACTCACCAGACAGCCTCATATCCAACAGATATTTCATTCACTATACCTAGAAATTCTGCATCATCTTATAAGTAACCAGACAGGAGGTCACTTACCAACAGTTGCCAGATAAAACAATGGCCATGTGTTATGAAGACAGTAGTAGGTTCATATACTGAACTCTGTTTGCATTGAAAAGATTTAAAGGGTTTGAAAAGTACAATTGTAAATCTGTATTAATTTTTCAGTAAATTTTGAATACAGAAATACTGATTTAATAGCTCCAAAATAATTTATATACAATTTTAAATCCACCCATGAAGGGAAGGAAAAACAGTGTGGTTTAATTGTCCATCATAACAAAGCTTGGTTTATTCTTCAGTTAACTTTACAAGTATTTATGTTGTAGCTACAGAACACTACCCTCTGATCGTAATGCAGCTGCTGTATGTCGCCAACCTAGTGTGCTGTAATGTATACGGGGAATGCTCAGAAGTGCATCAGAACACTCCTACTTCCATTCCTGGCTGTTCTTTTACAGGCAGGGAATTAAGGTTGATATGTATGATCCCACCTGCACGTATGGGTAGAGGTGTGGTCATACATATTCAGACTGATGGGGTTCATGTTGAAGACTCATCAGAACTTCAAATTTAAATCTTTGAACATTTAAAATTTCATGCTGGTGGGTTGATTCCTCTTCACTGCATGCATTTCCTCAAGTGATTGTATTCATGTCTTTGTGCGGTTGATTCAGAATTATACTTAGAAGGGGCTGTGTCTTTTGTTTTGGTTTATTCCAAGCATTTAGGTTGCTGATATGAGAAAGCATGGAACATTAGAGAGAGTTCAGAAGTTGTACAGATATACACACATCATTTAAAGGGCCATTTTTGGCTTAGATATTAATTCAGTACCTTCAGATTTTTCAGCATAAATGTAATTCTAATATACAAGAGGCAGTTAGAATGTAATTCCTCCTATGTTTTATTTTATGCTACTTACAAACTGGACACATGAAAATGTCAGAACTTCTGTACATCATTGCTGAAGGCATAGTTATTTTTCTGTATATCTTCTGATTTTGTTGACACTCTTCTTGTGCTTATGAACAAGAGCATGTATTTCTATCTGGTAAAAGATGCTGTGTATCTACCCTGCAGTCCTGACCTTATACTGTTTGGTCCTTTGGAAAAAATTCCTGTGATGATAACATTACACCAGTGACGAGGCGCTGCAGAAAACTGTGCAGCAGTGGCTGTGGAGGAGGGAGAGCAACTTTTACTGGGCATGAATACATGTTGTTGTTCAAATGTGTAGGAAGCCTGTCAACAAAGATGGAGACAACACTGAAAATTAATTGTGCCTTCAACAATGTTATAGTGAATTTCTGTGGAATTTTCACATGTCCAACTTATAAAAAAATATAACATGAAATAAAAAATAGGAATCATTACTTTTCTGGCAGACCCTTGTATTTTAGAGATAATTTGGAGAGTGCATTTAAATGAATACTAAAGTCTTCACTGTCAGAGATTCATCTAAATAAAAAAAAAATGTGTGTGTGTGTGTGTGTGTGTGTGTATTTTTATAGTAACTAATTCATGTACAAGTTGTATGTTTCTGGAGTTCGCTGTTGCTGTGTGATCACAGCATTATCAAGTTTTCGACTTGCTGATAATAGTTTACATTTGACAGCAGTCCATGCAGTGCTGATGCAACCTGTGATGTATTTAGAACTTAATAAACCACTACAATTTCACTGATGAAATTCATAACAGTTGCTGTCTCTATGTACCACATAAGTGTTACATCAGTAGAACCTTCCTCTACATATCATTCGCTTGCTTATGTTTACTGGGTGACTAGTGTAATGTAAGTGAAATATAACAGTGGCTGCTGGATGAATACCAAAACTGATCTTGTGTGTTAAATGTGTGAGCAAAAGAAACTTTAATTGGGCAAATATGATGGTTATATTCCATCAGAAAGATACTTCGTAGACAGAATGTCGTACACAGGAAAAGTTTTAAGTAGGATAACAATTTATTATCCATCTGGGTTATTTTGGGGGGGGGGGGGGGGGGTGTTTTTTTTTTAATTTTTTATAAAAATTATTTTAAAAAAATTGTTACATTTTTTTTTTAAGAATTTCA
>Ga0123354_10006996_pt1 | contig 16868 bp, 5 predicted proteins | sample TergutLab28metaG_2_FD_97872 | JGI IMG/M metagenome (GOLD analysis project Ga0123354, IMG submission 97872) | Labiotermes labralis P4 segment gut microbial communities from Petit-Saut dam, French Guiana - Lab288 P4 | ecosystem: Host-associated > Arthropoda: Insects > Digestive system > Gut ...
GGGTGGTGAATATATAACCCTCTTCGTTAAATTTCCTCTGGTCTGGGGTCACCAGAAACATAAGCTTTATCTGGAAAAAGCTGTTTTTACTGCGAAAGAATGCTTGCTAAGGTTTGGGGGGGGGGGGGTGGCATATTTTCGATGGTCAGTACGGTCCGGGACTGTGCTGTGCGTCCCTGGAAGGAATTTCAGAACAGGGCTTCGCCTCTAACTTGGGCAGTTCACGCTGCAAGCAATAGAATAGGCATTAATTACCAGCTAACAATGCAGTGCAATACTGTATTCGCAGCCGATCCCCGTGGTCGTGCGGTCTAAGGCGTGGGACTGCGGTCACTCGCTTGTTGGATTTTAGGTTTCGAATCCCGCCGGGGACATGGATGACGTCTTTGGTGAGTGTTGTGTGTTGTCAGGTAGGGGTCTCTGCGAGGGGCCGATTACACGTCCGCAGGAGTCTTACCGAATGTGGTGTGTCTGAGTGTGATCTCGAAACCTCAACAGTGTGAAGGCCTTAGCCAACGACGGCTTTCGAGCCATGGGAAAATGGGAAACTCTATTCACACCGGTTCTAGCCACAAATGTTTCCAAACAGCATAATCTTTTCCTCCTCCTCCTCTTCCTCCTCCTCCTCCTCCTCCTCCTTCTTCTTCTTCTTCTTCTTCAGGCGCTACAAATTTATTGATTGAAAGTTTTGACCTTCTCGGCTACTTCCTTGCATTTAACCCGAACCTGTATGCATTTTGTCCAATTATTTATTTTCATAACTGTAAAATCATCCTTTATATCGTTTTTACGTATAATTTTTTGTGTTCCTGCTAATCTTGTAGATATAGTTTTCAACTCGTATAATTTTTTGACCATCCTTTCATTTGTCACTCCGTGTACATGGCCAAACCAGCTCATTTGGGTCAACCGGCATAATGGAGCTGGATATCCACCGCACCTACTTTCTGGATGTCTGTTCTTCAATATATAATTTGTTCAGTCTAATTATTCAAAGACCAATTCTACTTTATTTGCGTGATCCCAAATAATCAGGTATACTATGCCGAAACCACGGACAGAAGTGTTATGGATACGGAGGATGACTGCGTTCGAGGTTTCCCAGCCTCTGCAGTGTTGTATACCCTCTTGTAGTTTTGGCCGATCTGTACCAGCTCCACTAGCGAAGGTTTAACTCACGGTTGTCACCTGAGATTTCGAGCCACAAGACATGCTGACATGTGTGTGCGAAAGAGGAGAAGTCGAGTGAAAGCAGCGGTGTGCTGGCGGTTGCACGTAACGTGTAGACAACCGGAGTCCTTCATTGGCAATTGCAGTACAGTCCTTATGAGACGATTTGCTCTAGTAAAATTCGAGCAACAATTTTATTTTTTTTAATATACATGGGTCCGTGCATCGTGAATCGAATTTAATAATTTTCCAACAAGATGCGACTTATTAATTTTATTACATTTCTGTAGACAGCTCTACATGTTTCGGTTTTTGACACCCATCATCAGGAGCTCGTACAACTGTAAATACAGCTTCTGTTATTGATTAACCTAATCTACTACCATCCGCTCTCGTTGTTGAGTTGGAACTGATTCATGTGCATCGTACGATACACATGAATCAGTTCCAACTCAACAACGAGAGCGGATGGTAGTAGATTAGGTTAATCAGTAACAGAAGCTGTATTTACAGTTGTACGAGCTCCTGATGATCGGTGTCAACACCCGAAACATGTAGAGCTGCCTACAGAAATGTAATAAAGTGAATAAGTCGCATCTTATTGGAAAATTATGAAATTCAACAATCTTACGTATTTCACCTCATTTCATATCCTTCGGCCAGATTGGGGTCGCCCTTACATTGTTTACTCTGCCCAAAAGAAGGGAATATTCTTTCCAATCGTATGCCACAATATAGTGGCTCTAGGCTACCAACAGTATTTTGAACAGAATGGCTCGACAAGTGGTGGGAAGTACGACGAGAAGGGAATCATAACAGTCGAGAGAGATGTGGAGGGGGTCGATGTATGATACTTTGCCCTCAGGATAGCCTATTGATATTCAGTGATAGATCGTCGGGCGCGTGCGCGAAAAATCCAAAACCCAGATATCATCAACAGGCCGTGCTGCGATGCAGCTACTGTACTTCCCTTCCGGAAATTGGATCCCTGCCGCAGCCCATTACTTACTGCACTCCCAAAGCACAGCAATTGATGTTACACGTTGTAGTCTGTAAACGATACTGGAACTACAATGCTGGACATTTGGTTGAGCGATCTCATTTTCAGAACAACAGTATGAACGAAAGACTATTTTATATACCTAGTACTTAAAGTCGAAGTTCCAGCATCTCTAACACGATAATTTTCCGTTCGACAGCATCCTCAGATCCATCCCAATGTTAGTCTCCATTCGCTTCAGTCGTCGAGCGTTTTTTCCCTAGCTGTTTATCAAAGTCCTGTGATCCCCCCCATCCCCTTTTCGTTTCTATCCAATCCAAACTTCATGCCAGGTCCCTTCCCCTATGTCTGTGCCACAAAAATGCCGGGCGCCATACAAAATTACTTGTTACATAATTTAATGTCTTAGTTGGCCACTAACTTCTTCCTTTCTAGGTTGAAAAACTTTACCGTAACTCGTGTATGTTTTTCCACACTGTAAGACAGCATATTTATCAACTCTGTATATCAAGGAGGTTACTACTTTTTTTGACATTTCTCCAACTTAAGTGTTTTGGAAACAGTTTTGAACTGAGTGACTACAACTGTTTCGTAAATCGGTTGTTTAGATGCCATTGTGAATGTTTTGTATATCTGTTGTTAGCAGAAATACAGTGGGCACTGAGAGCGTATAAATAACCTGTGCCTGATGTTCGTATTATTATGTAAACTTGAGACAGAGGATATTTCGGCTTGAATTAAGCATATTTCACCATTAATTTTAGCCAAGCATACTTATGCGTAAACTACGATGAAATTAATTTCCCCATCTGCTTCAATACAAATCTAATATATTCTCCGACTGCCGTGTGGCACAGAAGCATATCCCTGCTTAATGTCGGCCTTGAGAATAAAGGAAAGCTCGGTTCTTTCTAGGAACTCATGGCAACAGCTGTTTCCTAACGTCAAGAGAATTTATGTGTTTGTGATACAACGCTATTTATGCATTGTGTCGCTCACATCTGAAAGCCCGAAATATCACTATACTTAGCGAAGCTCTGCTTGTTTAACTTCTCTGTCTGTCTGGCTGTCTGTTCGGAATAAAATACTTGCAGAGGTGGCGCAATTTTGCTATTCTTAAGCACATGTGTCAACGGCAGTGCGGAATGTGTGTTGTCTTCTGAACAATGAATAACAATTTCCGCTGCTCTTTTACCTTAGCTGAAAACTCCATAAAGCACAGTCCTTCTTGAGAATCCAGTTATCTCTCAGAGGATAAAAATTTCATCGTTTACAGAAGACGAGGTTTATTTTTTGCGTTTATGGGCTCCTACAATTTGTATCTAGGCTAACTGATGAAGTATATGGAATGGGGTCTTTATTGAAAAGCTAATTGTCGCTTATAGAAATTTGCAGGTTTCCATGGCGGATGTTGCTCAAGTGATAGTCTCCTGGATTCTTCACCCTTTCGTATAATGGATATTTTCGGACTTTTTGGGGGAATTTGCTGTCTCCATATTGAGGGTCAAATTTGGTTCAGGTGTATTCTGAAGTAATTGGGAGGAGGACATTTTTCGGGTATGCATGAAGGTTTCAAACATTACCACCGGCTCAATTGGCCAAAAATGTTCCTCTCCTTTGAATGTTAACCGAAGTTGCTTTACCGTGTTTACAAGAGCCCGCCACTGGTTCCTATCCAGATGTGGGCGATTCTAACCCTGATCCTCATATCATTTTCCTTTAAGGTCCACTTTAACCCGTCCTTTGATGTAACTTCTTCAGGTCTTCCATTATGCTTTTGTGTCTTTGGGTTCTTCGATCAAACGTTTCTGTGTATTCTCATCATTTTTGTATTCACTTTAATAAAATTAAAGATGAGCAATTCTTGTCAGAATTTTCTGCCAAATAATACATATTTTTCTGTCCCTTCACAGCGAGACATAAATACCCTTTGAAATATATTCTTATGGAAACAAAAGAGTGTATATAGTACGTAGTCGTGAAGCACAGTATCTTTGTAGCAATAAAATGCACTTACGCCTTCATTCTTTGGATGAGGTAGATACGGTTTAGGTAAATAGAATCGGACTGATAGAAATACTCACGACTTGAGTGTCTTTTCAATCCACATATCCGCCGAATAGGCTACTTTCTAGCATGTTGTAAAGGTGTTTGCGTAATTAACTCGACATCACTTCAGGGCAATCGTGCTTACCCAAGCTAGCCGCCTTCGTATTAATTTTCAGTTATCTCCTCTGTCAGTACCTTTTGATCTCACGAAGTCAGGCAAGTAGAAGGTAAAGGTAACATTCACCCTGTAACCTGCCATGAAGACCCAGAGGAGTAGTAATAGTTTAACTGTATTCTTTCTTTAACCTCGGCTCTAGATGGGTGGGTGGTCAACGCCATACCCCTTCAGCTTTACCGCCAGGAAAGACTCTCGGTACCCATTGTACAGGAGAATGGGTGGGCCCCAGGGCCGGACGGACGTGTGCGGGAAGTCTCGCCACCACCGGAATTCGATCCCCGGACCGTCCAGCCTGTAGCTAGTCGCGCTGTACCGACTACGCCTTCCCGGCCTATGTCAGCCAATTAAATCCCTTCCAAGTCAGAACTTGTCTTCACCTTTATTTGTCTCGTGGTTGAACGCGACATTATCACGTCACTTTTGTCTTCCTTACTTTGTAATCGTTAACAAAGCTTTACGAAGTGTTGGAGATGCTTGGAGTCGAACGATAGATTTGTGAGCCAAAACTTGGGTTATAAGATTGAGTTTGTCCAGATCTTTATGATGTAAAATCATTCTGCTTTTGGTGTTGTTCAAGAAAGAGGAGTGAGTGGATCTTTATTTAGATTTTTTTTATTTTTCCAAGAACTGTGCTTGCAATACCTGGTTCGATTCCCGAAAGACGTAAGATAATTATCTTTACTTAAAAGTGTCCCGATTTTGCTGGCGCCAGGATCTCCTGTCGACCAGGTCCGTAGCCTAGGCTTACTTCTCTGGTACTGTACATGGGATGAAACATGCATCTGGAGACACATGCTTATTAGTGCAGTTAGAACGAAAACGTGAGGCCAAAATTTGTTTTTTAATGTCTTCCAGCCTTCATAAACAGAGTTTCGACGTTTCGGTGTCCATTAGATTAGATTATTTAATTATGGTGTTCTGTACTTCTGTGCACGTTGTAGTCCTCTCGTTCGCCTCTCACGCTCTGCATTCCTTCTTTCGGTTTTTAGTATTCGGTACGGATGTAAAGTTGTGTACGAAGGTTTCTGTCAGATTTAGCGTATGATGAAGTAATATTCCTTCTGCGACAAATGACATGACACAAGCAGCTTTCAAGGAAGCTTCACTTGCCACGTCTAAGTGATTCGACTGACAGTATTTGCTTCAGCGTCGGAGAAGGTGCGTTCTGGTAAGGCGTCTGAGGCACTGCTAAAATCGACAGAATGATTTAGAGCAAACTCTTGCTACTATCTGTCAGGCTTCTGATGAATTGCAGGCGAAGGTGGCAAGATTTGCTAGAGACGAAGAGAAAAAAAACGGATCTTTTTTTTAACTGCAGATTCCAGTCTGTGATAAAGCTCAGGTGAATTCTTCCTATTCCTTATGTATATTGGACCGTGCATCATTGTGATAGTTGAAGAATAAGAGACCAACTTGACATCACTAGTTATTAAGTTTTATTTCACTTCTTCTATGCTCAACATGTTTCGGACATTAATATATCCATCATCAGGAACCTGCGACTTTTCTATTGTATCACCACATTGGTCGTGTGTTCTTGTTTCGATGTGTGTTGGAGTTTCGGTGTGGCTGGGTTGGGGTGGTATCCCCACCCTGATGGTGGATATATTAATGTCCGAAACATGTTGAGCATAGAAAAAGTGAAATAAAACTTAATAACTAGTGACATCAAGTTGGTCTCTTATTCTTCAAATACCTTCCTGTTCCACTGAGCGTCACTCTGCCCTTAAAGCCAGGTCCACACTTATCAACCACAACAGAAACAGAACGTAAATTCAGTGTTTTCCCAAAGATCTCTGAGAATTTTACATTTTGTGTTTTCTGAAACATCTCCCAGCCGCCAATTGAAGCGGGATGTGATAATTGGAAATAAAATGACAAATTTTGTTGCAAAGTATATTTTTTAAAGACAGTTTCTTCTCCTTATAAGTCTTTCATTTATTTGTAGTACATACATTTTTTTTTTTTTTTGCTGAAGAAGCAATTTCTTTTACAGACATTGCACTGTACAGTGTTAAAGGTTAATCTTCATGTTTGCATCTTGCATCATCAACATATAAATATTTTATTGTCTAACTTATGCACAATTATATAAAATGTAGACACAATTAAATTTATAAAATATTTAAAAATACTCCAATATGTTTCGGATCACACAGGATCTATCATCAGGGAGCCTTGTACAGTGTGTAGTGCATTGTCTAGAATGGCACTTTCTATACAGTGATCTACACACACACACACACAACGGGTTACAATATGTTGCCATAACACCGACCACATCCATGTCAACGGACACGATAGAACCATTCTTGTAATTTTAGCCAAGCACTGTACAAGGTTCCCTGATGATGGATCCTCTGTGATCCGAAACATGTTGGAGCACTTTTAAATATTTTATAATTTAATTGTATCCACGTATTATATAAATGTGCATACGTTGCACAATAAAATATTTAAGTGTTAGAGATTGTTTGTTCTCGCACGTTATTAAATATTTAAGTTACTCATAATAATTGTTTTGTCCATTAAAAAAATTGTGCCTATTATTAGACTAATAGCAATGGCATCTCAGTATTTTTAAAGACAGAAGTTAGATTACGTATGAAGGTAGAGAAAAATAAAATGCAGCTGAATGGCTTCCGGGTTGATATTGGCGATATTAGGCCTTTATTTTTCTTCTATTATTTTCTTGCACAATTTGAGATAAAGCTTTTTGATGTTTCATGATGCCGATTGCTATTGAAGAGTGAAAGAAGTAAATTCTGCAGTGGAGTTCACGTACAGACTTGTACTTCCTCCTTCTTGAGTTACCTGCTGATGTATTGAATGTGGCCTAAATGTGGCATTCCAATGAATAATAACCTTACCGGAGTTGTGTATTTGTGAGGCAGAGATTGAGAAAAGAGATATACACATCCGTGGACCTCCTCATATGCGCAGATTTAAAACTGAAAGGTCTGTAAATGTAAAATTGTAGAAGAGAATCTATTTGCGATACACAAGGTTCCTCTAGGGGAGAATCATATCCACAGTAGACTAAAGAAGTTTTTTCGCATAAGTGTTCGCTAAAATCTGAAAGTCACTTTTATCATTAATTACTACATTTCGCATAAAGTGTGATCCTTGTTTTGTGTGTTTCACAATTTGCAATATATATTTGATGAAATATTATTTACTGTGATATTAATAGCGATGAATGTAACAACACCGAAGCCTGTATAAGTTAATTGTAACAATTAATATAACAACACTGAAGCCTGTATAATTGCATCAATTAATGTGACAGCATTGAATCTATATACTTAGTGCTATTAATTTAGAAACAGATTTTTTTTTCGGATTGAACTTTATCGAAATTATCAAGGTATATGCGATGCTTATCAGATGAGTGAATGAAAGGGTACATTTTATTGTGTACTGTGTTCAGCTAGAGCCATTACATCATAACTGTCATCGGTCAGCCTTATTTTAAACTGTAGCAGATGCATGTATTTTATCCGTAAATGACACGCCTTGGTTATGCTATGGGGTAAGGTTGGTGTGTGCAGCTAGCCTACGTATACATAGGGTTTCTCTGGGGAAAACTTACCCTCAGCAGAAGCCCACTACCGGCTACAGAAAGCGGGGAAACCCTGTTCCCGGAAATCGTTCAAAGGGAGAGACAGATTAAGCTTCCCCCCTGATGTACTCTGATGTTCCACAGCGAACTGCTTAAACCGTCAGCTTACACACAGACGCTTGTGATGTCACAGGTGAGTATAGTTTTCGTTAAATTGTCGTTAAGATGCCATCGAAGAACAGAAAGATTTAAATTCCTGTTGGGTATGGTGATTACATCTGTCAAAATGCGATCAATTTGCACATTCGTCTTGAAATGCTTACCGGTATGTTTCGTTTGTTCTTACTTCATTACATCTGTCTCCCTTGCCTTTGTTGTTTCTTAGTTATTTTCTTCTGTCGTACTCTTAATTTATTTCGCTTGTTTTCCAATTAAATCACACATTTGTGTTGCTATAGCGACATGACGTCGATCCCGATAGCCGCTTGTTTCCTTGGATTGCGGGTTCGATTTCCACCGGGGATATGGATGTCAGTCTTTTGTGAATTTTGTGTGTTGTCAGGTGAGGTTTCTGCCGATCACTCGTCCAGAGGAGTACTACCGAGTGTAATGTGTCTGAGCGTAATCGCGAAGCTCCAACAATGAGGAGGTCTACGCCCACTAGGGCTGTGGAACCATTAGAACAAAGTGGCATTACACCCTGAATCAGGATTCGTGTTCCCGGAAGGAGCGTCGCCACCACCTTGTCTAGAAGGGCTCCTGGACTCTCTTTGCGACGGTACAGGCAGTCTTGGTGTCCAGCTGGACTCTTACATGTGTATTAAAATTGGAACCTTCATATTCTCGCACTAAGCCATGGCGTATGGTTGCATTTCAGCAGTTACGCAAAGCGTCAGTCAGTGTGAGTTCCACCGATAATCCTACAGTAGACCTGCATGTGTTTGCATATATTGCAGCCCTAGAGGATACTAAAAGTTGCAATTTATGTGACCATTCATGTCATGACGTTGGATGGTTTTTAAGAGACATTGATAACTGTTATCGGTAAAGTAGGACGCTCCAATGTCGGCCGAAGCATTGCTATCTCTTGAGTGCTTCATAACGATAGGAATTTCTACCTTCTGACATGTTTTATAGATTTTGTGGACATAGTGTGATGCCCTTCGAAATACATATACCTCCTCATTGCTTTAAAACAACGGGAACTTCTATTTGGCGTAAGGAACACCAACTCTAAGAAAAACCGCTCATAGGAAGTATGTTATACACAGTAGACCTGAACACTGTTGAGACGGTGTGGAGCAATAGCGTAACTTTGTTAATAACATTGGTGGAGCAAACTCGACAATGGGTATTAGGAACTTTAATTTGGGAAGGAGTGAAGTTACAGAAGAGGGGAAGATTGGTTTGAACCGCCCCTTAATATACATCAACCTCGCTTCTGCCACTCTCACCCAATTTTTTATTTGCCCTTCTTCAACTCAGTATCCAAAACAAACTCTTCGTAAATAGAAAAATTATTGGAGGGGGCAATTGGCCCCCTCCTCCCGTCCGCCCGCCATGATAACGCGTATGGCGTGGAGATTGCTTCCTAGCCTCATGCGTTCTTCCAAGAATATGATGCTAAGGCAGAAGACAACGTGGCTACGTTTCAGGATGAACCCAGACTATAAAGTGCTAAGCGGTCAACAGGCTAGGTTAAGTAGCTCTACAGGAATGAAGTGGTGGCTTTTGTATTTACTGGGCGACATTTATAATTCAAGCAAAGTTCCGTGGTGCTTGCGTTTCGTGTGTTGCTGCTACAGACAAAATGTTATGCATTATTTGCTGGACAAATGAAATTCTTCCTCGTAGACAACTACGGAGGGGGATTGAAGTAATGAGGGGACGGAGAACTGGAGAGGTGATGAACGACGGACGTCGGTTCCCACAGTGGTATGTTGTTATCTCGTAGTGACGTCACATAGCAGAGAGGTTTATTATCGATCTGAGGCGCCGGTATTACGCTCTTAACCATCCTTCCTTCTAAAACCTTGTATCTACTGAATACTCTAAATGCTTGAAAAGTGTCAGTGACTTATTTAGTGTATTGTTTTGGTAAATCTAATAGGCAACAATTCCCAGTGCAGATTATAATTGATAAAAAAAACAGTCGGAGAATGTGGAATATTTTCAACTATCTGGGAAGTATGACAAGAAATGAAGCAAGATGTTTACGTGAGATTAAATCCAAGAATGTCACGGCAAAAGCTGCGTTCTACAAGAAGAGGACTCATTTTCACCAGCAAATTGGCCTTAAATATAGTAAATAAACTTGTGAAATAATTCGAAGCGTAACTTTGTATGACGCTGAAGCGTGGAGATTTCGGAAAGTAGCTGAGAAATAACTCGAAAGTTCTGAAGTGTGGTGCTGGGGAAGGATGGAGATGATCATTTTATGCCCATGGTTCCGTGCATCATAATTCAGTGCTAATAAAAATCCAACTAGATGCAACAGTATGCAGATATTTATTTACTGCAAAGTCACTCTACATGTTTCGGGTGTCACAGCACCCATCATCAGGAGTGTTAAAAACTGTAACTGCAGCCTCCGGTACAGGTCATAATATAGGTACAGCTGCTTCCCTCCAACGTGGCCTGATCGGGACTAGAGTGACTTTGCAGTAAATAAATATCTGCGTACTGTTGCATCTAGTTGGATTTTTATTAACATGGAGAGGATCACTTTGTTGGATCGCGTGAAATATGAAAAAGTGTTACATAGAGTCAAGGAGGTAGGAATATCCTACATACAATAGAAAGGAAGGAAGGCTTACTGGTTTGGCCACAACGTAGGAACTGCTGTCTAAAACACGTTATTGAAGGAAATGTATAAGGGACGAGAAGACAAGGAAAAAGACTTGATCAGCCACTATGTGACCGTAAGGAAAAGAAAAGGTACTCGAAATTGAAAGAGGAAGCACTGGATCACACGCGGTGTTTAACTCGCTTCGGCAGAGGGTAGCTACCTGTCAACGTGATGAAGGTGACATCTAATAGGTCCCAGTGAGTACAATTTTCACCTCCCTGTTTCTTCATATGCTCCGAAACGTCTTATTTTTTAATACTGTATTCCAATCAGATAATGTTCGAAGTCCATTTGGCGTGTCTGATAATGATGCAACATTGTCTCTAAATTTCATAACAGTTAAATATGCCTGTGGGCTCCCGAAACATTCGACATTTATGTTCATTTTTTTTTGTGCAAGTTATCATTTTAGGCCTTTCCCCTATCTACAACCCTGGAAGTCATTTCCCAAGGGTGACGTTTAGTGGATCCTCGAAAGTGAGGGAGTGATGATGACTAGGCGCGCACAGCGTCTATTCTGCGTCATAGTGTCAGGTTCAGTGCGCAGACGGCTTGCTATCTGAAACGAATTTCCCTTCAGAAAATCAGAAACAGTGCTGGGCTTCATGTCGTTATATATTCATGACACAAACAGGACGTATATGCTTTCCGGGTGTAAACTCTATTAAACCGTTTCCATTCTCCGAAACGATTTAATTAAACTTCGGGTTTACTGTCAATTTAAAGCATAAAACGAGTAAATGTAATCAGGAAGACGAAATACATACCGTATGTAAAAGAGCCGTGCTTTTGCATTCTGTCTTCGTGGTAACGTTTTTAAGTTTTTTAACGTTGTTGTTTAGCTGCAGAGGTTTTATGACGTTGAATTATTCAAAAAATGTTCACAAATGGTAAAGGAAAATTGGGGGGGGGGGAGGGAGGAAGCGGTCGTAATTTCTTTTAAAGTACTATCCTGGATTTCACTTGAAGTGTTTGAGGAAAAGGCGAAAATCCCAGGGTAGTCTGTAATTCTAATAGAGTACACCTGAGTACACAATGATTAGAGGTCAGACACGCTACGTCTATACAAGTCTGCTTGTTATGTACATAACGACGTTCAAACTGACATTGACAGGTGTGAAGCAACGTTTAAACATGGGTATGAAATATTCACCTCGTTAGTGGCTGGGTCTACAATTTTTGTCAGAAAAATTATTCGACTTCTTCACTGCGCTCCTATATTTGCGCAAACATTGGTGTGGAGCGATAGTTATGGTTTACATTTTTTTTTAAATTAAATTAGTAGAGTAGAATGCATACACTTCATAATTTTAACTTTACATACCAAGAAACAACTTGAAGGCGATAACATCAGCCGAATTTTGGTTTCCATATTCCGTTTGGAAGATGTTATTTACGGAGGAGTAAGATGATAAGGTGATATTTACGTATTAATGGTCGTGAAGAGCGCCTGTTAGCTTTATGTCCGTCTGTCCGAATGTGTCAGCGCGGCTCCCCCAGTGGACGGAATTTGGTGAAATCTGATATTGGAACTTCCGTGAAAATCTATCAAGATCGAAATACTGTTAAAACGTGATAAAAATATCTGGCACTTAATAAGGAGCCTTAAATACGTTTTATGCTCTCTATAATACCTAGTGCGCAACGCTCATTACTTTAGGAATGGTTGACAGCGACATGTAGGTCAGCGGTACATAGGGAAAGCATTTTTTCTTTTATATTGCGACAGTGGTTACGCGAACGCGGCACAGTGTTACTTTTATCCCTTTATATGTCTGTCTTTGCATTCGCCAGAAAGTGGTTAAAAATCCCCTGGAAAAAGAAGAATTAGAATGGTGTATCATGCTTCGTTTGAATACAAATGAAACGTGTTACTGCTGAGCTAACATGTATATTCCTCACAAGCCCTTTGTATCTCTCTTTGTCCTGAACAAACAACTCTTGGTTCTATAGTTACAGGGAGAGTCAACCTGTCTTTCCACTCACATTCAGCCACTGGAATGCAGTTTCACACCTAACGCGTAGTTGTACTACTTGCATCAATTGAGTACACCAGAACGTGATTCACCTGCCAGATGTTTTGAATAATAATTGTCATGTTAATATTGCGCTGCAATAACATTAATTACGTTTTAATACAAACTCCCTAACCCCGTAATCTTTCAGAATCTCTTTTCGTTCAGGGATCAAGTCTGTACCTGTTTCGTAGAAAGTAACGTGATATTAACTTCCTCAGGATGAAGCTCACATTTTGTGAATGTGTAAACCCACATTTTGTATCAGATGTGCTGCTTAGTGGACTCATACACTGTGAGGTGTTTCAGTCGGTACTGCAATTTAAATTTCTCTTCAGTTTATTTGTTTTTGAATAGCAACATTCTTAATTTGAGCTTTTCGTTAGGCATCCTGGTGTGTTGTATGGCAATTGAGAATTATTACTATCGAAATTACCATTTGGTGACGTTCTTTTTTTAGTTTTTATTATTTGGCAACTTATTTTGATCAGTTTGGTCATCTTAAGGGGTTTATCAAAATTTAAAAAAAGTAGAGATATACAGTAGTGTTAATTGTATGTCTGTAGCTTATATTTTTTAATTTTCTTACTTAGCTGACGATATTCAAGGTAGATCGAAACATGTTGCCAAGAATAAAAACTAATAAAGAACGTCACTAAATAATTCTTTCGACTGTAATATATCTTTGTATTATTTCATAACTTGTATTACAGTTTTCCTTAATTATGTAATTGTGCAAATGAATGCGGAAAGTCATGGTAATTTTTTTTATCATCTGAGAGTATGCAGCTTTGAATGGTTAGATAGTCAATGAATGGTGAATTGGAAAAGATGTGGCTAGACATTGTCGTTCAGAAATCGCACCCAGATAAGCCTAATATATGAAGAAAAATGCGTAGTCTGAAGTTCAGAAGGTCACATTTAAGCGTACAGGATCTGCAACGGAGAGAGTCATAACCGAATTGTGTCCTATTTCCTTGTTTCGGACAATGAGTTACGCGTTGTATTGTGTGGACACAAAATTATGAGGTATCAATGACAAAGAGGTTTGTTTATTCGCAGTTATTTGCTGTTGTGTGGCGGTTGAGAAAAATATTGTTAGAAGGTGCCGAGATGACTTCGTCCCTTGGGTTTATTGTTCCATATACGAGTCAGTAGAAGAACTGTGTAACGAGAGTTCTCGTTGTTAAACTTGTTTGAAATTTGCAGTAATTGAGAAAATTAAAGTTGTTTCGTCAAAAAAAAAGTAGTAATTTATTTTGTGGCTATTCTGTGGCTCTGGCAGTGGCTAGCTTCTCTCTGTGGAGATGCAGTGTCAGTCTCAGACCAGTCCTCACGGCTTTTGTGCTGGAAAAAGTGAAGCTGGAAGAGGTTTTTCTGCAAGTACTTCGGCGTCGTCCCCAGTTATTGTCATGTAACTAATAATCCATACTCATACTTCATCAACCACCTACGGTGTATAATCTGTAGCGGTTGAGAGTGTCTCCGAATAAAACACTTCTCGGTCTCTCTCTGTCCATCTCTCTCCCCCCGCACCTTGATGTTTTTTGTAGTATTATAGAGAGACAAACCCGGTCCCAGTTGCCGCATGGTTTAAGGTGTAGGTCTGCGGCCGCTCGCCCGCTGAGATTGTGAGTTCGAATCCCATCGGAGGTATGGATGTCTGTCTGTTGTGAGTGTTGTGTGTTGTCAGGTAGATGTCTCTGCGAAGAGCTAATCACTCGTCCAGAGGAGTTATGCCAACTGTGGTGTGTCGTTGTGTGTGGTCTAGAACAGTGTTTCTCAACCGCCGGGCCGCGGCCCGGGACCTGGTCCTGGCATCAATTATACCGGGCCGCGAGAGATTCTCCTGGAATTGATAATTAATTTAAATGTAATTTTATTTTTGTCAACATGCCACACGGTACACACACTTGTACTAATACTCTTTATGGTTATGCCGTAACTAATTATTAATACTTATGTTAGTTTAATTTATTAAGAAATTGGAAAGGTACTGACGAGTAAATCTTTTGGGACTGGGCCCTCGTATTGTGAAAAAAGAATTTATCGGGCCGCGGTCTCACAAAGGTTGAGAAACACTGATCTAGAAACCTCGTGAATTAGTAGTCCCTGGCCCACTGCGGGCTGTTGCGTCAAAAAAAAAATAGAGAGACATAAGTTTGAGTTGTCTTTGGCTGAGTACTTCCTGGTAGGGTCAACTATTTGCTGTTACAAACAAGTATGGAAAAATTAAGGTGCAAGATGCCGAGACTGATTTCTTTTCTGGGGTTCATTGTTCGATTTACGACTCGTTAGTAATGACCAGCAGTTGTACCCGTTTTCCTTCTGTTAGAGAATTCGCAGAACTTCATACGGCGAATTCTGTTCTGACGTACATAGTTATTTGTTTCGTTATCGCGATAAGAACTCTTGATAATTTACGCTTACTGATTTTCATCCGAAACATGTAACGGAGAGCCGGTGAAGGTGAATGACACAACTGAGCCATGTGGTAGCTGCAGCAGGTTGTCTGCACGTCGTGCTGTGTCCCGTGGCAGCAAGCTCTGATTCCTCGTTGCTGTCACTCGCACGGTGTTGCGTCTAATTTAATTCACATTTCGACCGGACTGGTTTCTGGCAACAGGCAGTGACATCAGTGTACATTATTAATGACTATAGTTGTTAACGTCAAAAACAGTAGCTCAACACAAAACAACGCCTGGAACAGTGGGCCGCAGGATTAGAATCCTCCTAGCAACATGTAAATACCTTGGGTCTTTTTCGCGTTTTTCTGTTAATTAAGTTACCGTTACTGTTTTCGGAAAAGGGAACGAATTAATAAAATCATAATTTTTATGCCCTCCTCCGTTTACTTCTTATCCCTGTTGTAGAAAACCCTATTTGCAGTATATTCTGTGTAACACCGAGTGCCGGAGTCGGTAGAATCAAGCGGCATCGCTTGTGACTTTTGTCCGACAGATGCCCGTTTCGAATCTCAGCTGGGAGACCGGTTTGAACAGACTTTTTTTTATTGTTTTCTAAGGACACGTCACGCATATACTCAGGGTGCCTCACACAAAGTCGAAATTCGCATTTGGTTGCCGCGCGATCTAAGGCGTGGGTCTGCGGCCGCTCGCTTGCTGGGGTTACTAGTTCGAATCCCATGGCTGTCAGTCCGTTGTGAGTGTTGTGTGTTGTCAGGTAGAGGTCTCTGCGACGGGCTGATCACTCGTCCAGAAATGTCCTACCGAGTGTGTGTGTGATTTATTATGATCATACAATAATTTATTTAGTCAATAACACAACATATATTAGTAATCAGTATTAAAAATTCTGCGACATGTGTCTGTTCAATCGAACCATCATCAAGCCAATTACAAGACACAGTATTTATACATTCAGTGAGTGCATACACTATGGGATCCCATATTGTTTACAAATTGTATTGACACTATAGATAATTTTTGGTTCGGCTAGCCGGTATATTAAAGATACAATAAACAGTAAAACTCCTGTTAGTGTGTCTTATTAAAATATTTAAAAGTATAACAGGCTCTTGTTTGATGGGTTGTTTATAGTTGCAGCTAATGTCGTCACTCGTTGGTCGTATCTGTTGGCAAATATCTTCTTGCCGTTATATGTAGGCCACGTCCTGGTTTATATATCACATGTTAATATAATTTATGGCGATTCTTATTTCTCAGGTGCAAAAATAGCATCTACACATACAATGAGTAGATATGAACAGGTAAAGTCTAAGAAAGGATAAAAGACAACGCCACAACCTCTTTCTTATGTGTGTTTTCCAACTTATTACTCATTATACGTCCAATCGTCCAGCTTTCTTACTCTTAGCCGCAGGCAGCAACATTCAGTAAACCATAAAGAAATATATATATATATATATATATATATATATACACACATATACATATACATATATACGAGGTGTGGCAATAAAGAAACCGGATTGCTTTTATTACTCATTTCCGGCCACGTCGATGACGAAGAGGAGGGTAGGACATTGACCCGTGGACTTCCCTCTACCGTCACACAAAGGTTCA
>Ga0123354_10006997_pt1 | contig 16868 bp, 12 predicted proteins | sample TergutLab28metaG_2_FD_97872 | JGI IMG/M metagenome (GOLD analysis project Ga0123354, IMG submission 97872) | Labiotermes labralis P4 segment gut microbial communities from Petit-Saut dam, French Guiana - Lab288 P4 | ecosystem: Host-associated > Arthropoda: Insects > Digestive system > Gut ...
TGTGGTACGGCTCAACTAATTCTTAACTTCGGCGCCAGGTAGAGGTATCCACTGAATGGGAGTGTGGGTCTGCTGCAAGTACCTTGCTCTTGCCGGGATTCGAGCCCTGGACTGCCCAGCCCTTATCCTAGTCATTATAGAAACTGCGCTATCCCGACTCCTTTTGAAAGCAGAATCTAAAATGTCAGTATGACCAAAAGGTCGTTCTGATCGTGACAAACAAGGAGCAATGCTAACGGTCCGCAAAGTACGTCATATACTCGTTTTGATTCCTGACCACTCTCTGTCGTCACCACTTCTATGGAATGAACTACAAGTATCACTTTTTTCGGATATAAATGTAATTACGCTGTGCTACAAGCTGGAAGGTCGCAGATTCGAATCACAATGTAATCATTGGGTTTCTTTTATTGACTGGATCCTTCCGGCCGCACTATGGCTGTGGTATCAACTCAACTTATAACAGAAGTGAGTATCGAGGATATCTCCTGGGGGGTAAAGGCGGCCGTTGCGGAAGGATTACGTTCCTTACCGCCTTCATGTACCCATCCCCCACAAATTCTGAGAGCCTTAAACTTCTGGTGCCCTACGGGCCTGTCCAGGCTTGTAATGGGATAGCTTTACGTATAAATGTAACTATCATCTCATATTGTGGTCGTATGGGTTGAGGGAACTTTTCACGTGGTAGGTAGTACCAATGTGAAGAACTAAACAGATTGTCTGGTAATAAAAACATCATAAACTATATCAAAGCACAAAGATTAGCTTGGTTCGGACACGTACATCGTATGCCAGATAACAGCATGGTGAAAAAAGTATATGAGTGGTCACCCGCACTAACAAGATCGCTGGGAAGACCAAAAGATAGATGGGAGGATGATGTAAAGAGCGACATAACAAGGATGAAAATAACAATTTGGAAGGACTCATCAGAGATCGGACCAAATGGAAGACACTCGTTAAGAAGGCCAAAACTTCTCTGAAGTTGTAGCGCCTGAAGAAGATGAAGAAGAAGAAGAAGAAGAAGAAGGTAGTACCAATGTTCCACAAGAACATAGTGTAGTATCCTGAAACGCAGACATCAGTGTTTCAGACTGCGCTTTGTCCTAACAAAGATATTATAGTTGAGAAGCGCCTTGTAGATATGAAACCTTGACGATCATGCTGAATGACGTAGATTCTAGCTGTAGGTCTATCTGTATAGTTCTTCCGGTCCTCCCTGTGAATTCTTCCTTTTAAATCCACCTACATTTTGCTTGTCTTTTTTTTTGCATCTGCCTAGATTTCAGATTAAACACCAAAACCTGAATTTTTTATGCCCATACATTGTTGATGGCTTCATTCCTACTGATGCCGCGCCTGAAGCTCCAGCATGCCGCGTTCAGACGACAGTGACTGCGGGTTTGAGTCCAGCAAACCGTACTGGTCATCAATCATTCTTATCACTACCACCATTTTGTATACCAAAATACTCGGATAGGAATTCGTATTTAAATTACTGTAATCATTGAGAGAGATGCTATTATGCGAGTGCTTAGTTTCTCGCAACGGAATAGTATAACGCCGCGACGCTGGGTAATCTGTTCCGGACATTTTGGGACAAAGATCGAAACGTTCAAGAAGATAACTTTACTTGTGCAGGCTTACCAAAATTGATAAAAACTACAAAAAGCTTAAAATCCAAAACTCTTCGCTGTAGTTTTGTTTTACTACTTACATTATGTCGAAATTTTTGTCAGATTTTTATTTTACAGTTTATTTAACGACGCTGTTGCCAGATTACGTAGTGTCGAACTTTGGAATAATAATAATAATAATAATAATAGTAATAATAATTTTCATTACTCAATATGCAAAGCCTTAGGCACTGAAACCGCAGACATATCGTACATAAACATGCCCAAGCCAGTGTATGAAGAGGGAGATGTCACAGTGTTGTGGAATCAAGCAGTACACACAGACAGAGAAGTTATAACAAATAGGCCAGATATAATAATTAAAAACGAAGAAAAAAACATGCAAACTGATAGATGTGGCAATACCTGCATACAGAAACGTTGTGCAAAAGGAAGCGGAAAAGAAGTTAAAATACGTGAGTTTATGTATAGAGATACAACGAATGTGGAACCTGAAATGTACGATTGTACCAGTAATAATTGGAGCCATTGGAATAGTGACGAGAAGCTTGAGGAAAAATTTGGAAGCTTTACCAGGAAAACACTCGATAGATTCACTACAAAAGACAGCTATACTTGGAACATCACACACAATACGGAAAGTACTGCAATGTGAATGTTGAAGCCTGAGCGGTGGGGATCACCGCTGGTTCAAGAGAAGTACCAGGAAAAAAAAAGTGCCTGTAACAAGAGACATCCATGTCGTATAGCAGCAGCAGCAGTAGTAGTAGTAGTAGTAGTAGTAGTAGTAATAAGCAGTGAGTGGAATGTAATGTGAAAGGACTATTTCGATCTTCATGTAAATTTTTATAATGTACCAGTAACCACCAATAGAGAGCACAATCAGGATGGTATTGTGTCCGTAGCAACAAAGTCAGAAGCATTACCTATTCAGTTAAATTTCTTGGCTTATTACACAGTTACATTACAATCATTGACTAGTTTTGTGAAACAACTCATGAGGGAGAGGACTCTTGAATATTCGACTACAGTATATTTTTTCTTATCCTATTTCTTTAAGACACTTTTTAATGTTTTGTTCCCCTCTGTGCCCAGACGAGTGACCTCTTCCCTTAAGGATTTTAGAAAAAATATCGACTGTGTGATATTTCTACGCGTTCAACTTGTCCTCTTCAGCTTATTTTCGTTTGTTTGATAAATGTGCAGGTATATTGGGAATACTTCAAGTTAGTAATTTTCGAGTTAGGCCCATAAAATATTATCCAACATCCTATTATTGTCACTCTTTTCGACAAAATAGTTTTTTAGCACCTTGATCTCTAAAACACTCCCTTGACCAAGTTTCATTCTCCACAAGACAACAGTGCAATTGTAGGTGCACTTCTTCTCATATATATATATATATATATATGTACTATATTTTGTCTGAATGTTGAAATTTAGTGATTGTTCGTATACGCAACACCCAACGAATTTCTATTGCTGGTAATTTTGTCTTCTTTGTCGTGTAGATTTTTTAGTGTCTTTTTTAAAAACATGTTAACTCTGCCACATTATCGAAGGGTATTAACTCTTCATTTAATACGATTTTGTCCTGCGTTCTGGTGAGAAGATATGGACAAAAGGAAATCAAAATACTGGTCTCGTTGTTACTACAGCTGAGTGACTGTGAACCGTTCATCAGATTACCTGTAAGGCTTAACATTTCACTGTACTGCCGAGATATGGTCGGATGCACGAACTGAGAAGATAAGCTTCAACAGAAGGCTCCACTTCCACTCCAGGCTAGGTTGAGATGACGAGATAATGAAGAAAGGCAGGATAGATAAGAGAAGGGGAGGAGTAAGTCGGGTCCAGGAAGCACATATCTGGCAGGCGTACTCATGTACACTGTGGTTGTAACGGCGGTGCCTTGCAGTACTGCAGAACGTGTTCCGTTAAGGTAATTTTATGCCGTACAAGGAGTTCGCTGTAAAGCTAGAGTCACAATGAAAAGTCCTGTTTTCCCCGACGCTCTGTATACTAGCGAATGATAGTGGCGTTAGTGATGTATTTTAAACGCGAGGTGGGAAGCGATCTTGGCCTGATGTGAGGTAAAAGGATATTATTTTATCTGGCAACTAGGATAATATTCACTTAAATTGTTTCACGTGATGACATGCCCGGCAGCGCTAGCCGCTATTGCAGTGTGCCATTAGACGGGTAAATGTTTGATATTTAGGTTTATATTAGTTTTTTACTAATTGTGTTTGAAGATTACGCTGCAAACATTTTACGTCCGCTCGCAGACGCGACATATCTACAGGACACGTCCGTTGAAGTTGGAGTTTTGTGAGCTGGGAGAGACGGCGGGAAGTGACTAACGGGAGTTGTCATGTAAAATAATGAGCACATACTATCCTGGTCTTGGGGACTTAGGTTGAACACATGTTATCTTTGATGGCCGATATTTAGGTTGCTATTTCAACGGGATTCTAATACTAAACAGGAGTGCTAATAACTTTACTAGAACGTGCGGTGATACAACACAAGCAACATTTGATTAAACGAAAAATGAGGTAGTCATGTGGCGTAATGCTGCAAATGAGAAATGCCTCTAGAATTTGGTTGGCGAATCTCAAGAAAACATATAATTCATTAGGCAAGGAGCTGCAAGGAAAGAGTGTTACTTGGGTGTATTAAGGAGTAAAGGAATGGAGTCGAAAGGTAAAGAAGGTAAAGCAGTCCCGTTACAGGCCTGGAGTGGCTCAGAGGGTTCCAGGAAGTTAAGGTTCCCAGATCACATGACACCGACACAGGATGGTGGCAAGTTTGTCAGCCCTACGCACCGTCCGCTTTTACCCCCAGGAAATGCTCCTGGTACTCATTTCTGTTAGAGGCTGAGTCGACCCCAGTGTTGTAGTGCGATCGGAAGGATTATGTCAATGAAAAATTCCAATGACACCAGCTGGGATTGAACCACTGACCTTCCGATTTGTTGCACAGCACCTTAACCACTGTGCCACAGCGGTCCCCAAAGGAATGGAGTAGGGTCACCAAATGTTGTATAATGTGACCATCATATTCTTTTGTTAAAGTTGCTTTCTTTTCCTCGGAAGTTAATTAAACGCGAACAAACTTCAAGGAATGGAAAAGTTTTTATTTTTATTTAGTTAAAAATTCACAACACTGACATTGTTTTAAACAGAGGATAAAATCTTATAGGCCCTATAGGTTTACTGCAACAGAAATTCATATTATAGTTTCCTGGTCGAGATGTTTTTTTTTCTGGAAGATTAGTACCACCATTGCGTTAGACCATCCTGACTCCGTTGTTGGCAGATTTTTTTCAATGCATCTGTACCCATATACTGTAACCTAGACGACCAGAAGGTGAAAGAAGGTTTATAAATATCCGTCTATATAGACCTATAGGCCTGCAGTAGCTAATGTACCTTCAATTTTTGTCCTGATATTGATCTGTTTTTCAGGAATCTCAGAATAATCTGAATTTTAAGTGAATTATGCATCACATTTTTTTTTCGATACCAACTAAAATAAAATTCGCTGGAAACTTTATTGTACGGGACACGCTGTGACGCACTTGGATGAGGCACTGCGCTGGAAGCTGGAAGGTCGCGGGTTAGGTTCTTGATGGTGTCACTGGAATATTTCATTTGACATAATTCTTCCGGCCACACTATGACGTGGGGTCGACTGATCCTCTAACAGAAATGACCATCAGAAATAATTCCTGGAGTTAAAAACGGCCCAGTGTATAGTGCTGACAACCTAACCATATTCATGTGCCGACAGTTTTGAAATCTGGGAGCCTTACGCTACTGGAACCTTCTGGGCCTGAATGGGCCTGTACAAGGGTTGCTTTACCTTTACCTTTCTTGTAGACCAACACAAAAAATTTAAATCAAGTCATTTGAGTAGTCTAGTGGTTAAACACGCGGAGGGCAGTGAGTAAACTGTTTCTTTGTGCACATGTCATGTTAATTGTGAGTAAATTAGATATTTCGCGTGCTGCAAACAATTTTTAATTTTTTTGCTATCCAGGAGCGTGGCTGGGGTGCGGGGGAGTTCTGTGGCCGCCCAGGGCAGCAGAGTCCAAGGGGTGGTAAAATGGACGGTATGTGAACACTTTAAATGAAGAAAATGTGAATTTTGCTTCCAAAATTTGTGAATTATTGAGACAAAGTACAAAGAACCTCAATAAATAATTGTGACTCTTTTTAAAGTTCCTAATTTCTGTTAGGGACGGTCATTGACATTATTCGCTCCACAAACTAAAATACTTGGCTACGCCACTGATTGGATCTTATGAGGGAGTAGCAAGCCCCTCTTGGAGTATGAAAAGCTGGCAGCTCGGTACTACGGTTTTTATATTTAATGAGATACATGGAAAGGAACACCCTTACTCGAGATATTTTATTCACCAGCCATAAAAACTAGTGGGATGCTGTTTAACGAGCTTCTCAGTACCTCAACCGATCCACAGTGCTAAGCAATATACAGTGCTTATATACAAGGTGTGATTGAAGGATCTGGGATATGCCACGAATAGTTTGTTTTTTCTTGCTTAACTCGTATTAACTACCTTCGTTTTTTTATTTATTGAAGAGCTAAGCAACTGTAAGCTTCTCAAGAATGCTCTGTGGAAGTGGTTGCTTTGCTTGGTTACTTTCGGTCTTCTAAGGTGTTTTGCATTGTATTCTGGAAATAATACATGGACATTGGCTTAATTATGTGTACATATTAAAATATATAGACCTACGCGTGATAAAAACAGAAATATTTTGCGATCCTTGCTATGAGGGAAGAATGTTGAGTACAAGTTTCTGAAAAGAAGATTTACAACAGATTACTTGGGCTTGATTGGAGTGCAATTAGCTAAAGGAATGGGATGTTTATTGGCACATCGCTGTTATTACTGTTGTAGTAACAAAGTTATGTTTGTTTCTGTTCACGCAGTGAAGGAATGTGTGTGAGGAGAAGTGGTAGGGCTCCACTCATTCTTAACCTCGGCACTAAATGGAGGTGAAGATTTTAGCAGATAGCTTACGAAACTTAGAGTTTGTTTTGAATATTTGTGAAAACGGAAAGAGTCCCTTGTGAATTTTAGTGACATTACTCGTGTATAACCATCGTGAAAACTGTACACGTTACGTACACAATTTTGAGGACATTCTTTGAAGGCGATCAGTTCTTGTATCTGCAAGCAGGTGAAACGGTAATGTAAGGTGGATGTTCTCACAGTCTTTCATCGATTTTAACAGCAATTCTTTCTTTATCTAGGTATGGGCGTTAATGTTATTTTAGTGAACATGGACGGACGGAAGTGTATCAAGTTCCTCGACGCTTCGATCGTACCGCATAGGCAGCAAGTTAAGTAAACCTGCTTTACTGTGTTGTTTATGGAGATTAAGCCTGAAGGCATCAGTTTTTCTCTCGCGCTTGACAAGCGCCTTCGTCTACCATACGTGCGCCTACACAGCTACGCAAATAGTAGCACTCGCATGGATACACACACACACACACACACAAACGCACACGCACACGCACACGCACGCACACACACACACACACAAACGCACACGCACGCACACACACACACAAACGCACACGCACACGCACGCACACACACACACACAAACGCACACGCACACGCACGCACACACACACACACAAATGCACGCACGTGAATCTTATATGAACTACAGTGAAGTGTATTGTATTAGGAAAAAATAGCAGCGATGTTTGATAAATCTGAAAGGACTTAAAACCAACAGAAAAGGGAATTTTCAGACTGTACGCCTGCCAAGTATGTAGAAACGTTGTTCCGATACCAACAGCGGGGCACTTTGTTCTGTATCAGTATCAGAACTAGGGATTTATTGATAAGGGCGTACCAGCCTTTGGGTACAAATTGTCGCTGTGCAATATACGTCACTTTTGCTTCGTAGTTTGGAGGTACCGAATTCAAATCCTGTCCGGTATAGTGGCTGTTGTGAGGGATTTCTTCCTACTCTTCACTTTTTCAAATTAATATCAGTTTATTTCACATTAAATAGTCATCCAGTCCTCTTGTCATTACACGCTGTATAATTGGAGGTACTGGAAGCGTCGCTAGATAAAAGAAAATAAATAAAAATATTGTAGGCTGTGATATTCCCCCTTAGCTTGCATTTCTTGTGTTGACATTCAGGTGGTCTTAAGGTACCTCGTCAACGTTTGTGTTTGGCGCAGTATGTGACTACGTGCGCGTGGATATTTATGTGCCCTAATTATATATTAAGTGATCACTATTTTGACAATTATGATAAACATTATTATGTCACCATAAAAGTAGCAGTAGTTGGGGGTGGGATTTTGGAATCTGTAGCAACTTAAATCCAATTTAATTTTCAGACTGTAATTTTTTATTCGGTGACGAAAAGCAAATTTTTAAAGTCCCTTTATACTCAATAAATTCGGAATGGTGTCTGTGTGCAAATATTTACCTTCCTCTTCGGTAGCAGTGATTGATGAACGGTGTAGCTATGCGTATAGAGCCCCGGATCATTACAGAGTTTTGAACATTAGCCAGTACGTACAATAATTCAATAGCCGTCCCAGAACTAGTTATAAATACATTTATTATTTAACACCCCTTGTATTACAGCTATTTCAAGCATCTCTAGTGATACCAGGTGGGCGGCTGATCAGAAATGTATAAAATTATTAAGAGGAGAAGCAGCGTTGTAGACCCGAACGTAGATGGAAGAATGATATCACGATGCGGCCTAAGAACTAGTTTGTGAAGGTCTAGACTGGATTCGCCTGTCATTGCTGGAATTGTATTCATTGTTCCTGGCATGTAAGAAATAAAGTTGCAAGAATGTGCCTATTTACTTCGATATGTGTATTTGCATGAGCGTCGAAACGAATCTTCATGAAAATGTATAAAGGGACATTTTAATAAAATTTATCACCGCATTTCAATTGAGCTGGAAGTCCGACAGCAATATCGACAATTTACCTGCAGACTTACCGAGTCTGCGGGTACGCTTCGAATACAATTCCTCATAAACAGATTGAAGCGAAAAAATATTTCAAACAAAACACTCAGATAAAAAGGGACACAAAATATTTATTTATGCACTTTTGTCTTAAGTCTTTCGGCTTTTGAGATCATGAAATACAAGGAAGGGGAAACAGCAGAATTGTTACCTGACAGGTACACTGTCTGAACTGCTGGCTTTTGTGTTGCCAAACACCAGCCAGTACAAAACCGAGAATTGTGTTTCAGGATGTAAATATCATCACAGTAAGGCTTAATTGTGTAATTAACTTGCACCGTTAAAGCACCAAGCAAGCCTACCACATAAAGGTCTTGTACGATAACATTTGCGTGGTATACTTCCATGTTTCTGTTGTTCGTAGCACAAAGGTCATATTACTTTAATCAGTGTTGTATAACTTATTAATAACGATAATATTTTTCGACTACATGCAATTGAATTTGGAAGGTCGTTGGTTTAATTCTTGATCTGGTCATTGGGATTTTTCATTGACGGTATTCTTCCAACCTTACGATGGCCTTGCGGTCGACAGAGCCTCTAACAGAAATGAGTACCAGGAATGTCTCGTGCGTCGTAAAGGCGGCAGAATGACAACCTGTTACCTTCATTCGCCAGTCATCTAGAAATTCTGGGAGCTCACTACAGACCTGGAGCCATAAGGGTCCATCCAGATCTGCAGTGAGACCGCTGTAACGTTTACGTGCAATGGTATTTTATCCTATATATTAGAGCTGAGATATGGTTTTGTAAGTGAATAACAATATTTAACTTAAAAGTGCTCCTCGATAATTTTTTTCTCAAAGTGTTAAGAGACCATAATTTGAAGGTCGTTAATGAACTGGTACATTAGAAAAAAGACCATAACTCTCATGCGATGCATATAAAACTGTTTGTTTGATTGAGTGCTATGGATAGGCACGGTACATATTACGCCCACAAAGTAACTTCCTTCTCATATCTTTCAAAGTTAGTCTTTAGTGTGATTGGAGACATTTTGTCACCTTTAGTGGCTGTTAATACAAAACGTGGCTACAATATCTGCAATTTACCTGCATTAAGCGTTATAAACACACGACGCTGCATACAGAAAGAAACATAATGACCACATGGCAGATGAAAGAATTATATTCGGATCCAGCAGGTGTGTGAACCAAACGACTCCCATTTCCGTCGTACTTGTTTTCCTTGTATACAGGTTTTCTGGGTATCATTATTCTCTCCACGCCATTACCTGACTTGTGCCACATGTCACATCGTAGTTCTTGACAACTTCCCAGTCAATATCTTCTTGTTGCCTTCGGCGTTATATGGTGCTAGCAGTTTATGCGTCCTGTTTAAAAAAAGAAAACATTTATTTGTCGTCTAGTTAGTTTTATTCCTCCAACCGAGGGAATATTTGCTGCACGGGAGAGTTGCAAAGCTTAGAAATTTTTTGACTAGTTTTTTCTTTAAAAGTTCCGGTCTTCCCACGCCTCTGTGTAGTTTGATGTCATGCAAGCATGGCGAATAATGTCAGCCGTAGACTCTGAACTACGATTAGCAACTGTTAGACCCGTCAAATTCCATTCGATGTTGTGTGACATTAGCAGCTGAGGCAACTTCTGGGAACAAATAATACAATTGGTACTGCTGTATGCTGGGAAGCTTAAAGTAGCAAAACAGACGTTTCTTTGGAAACTGTACTAAAATTAAATTATTTAGTAATAATTAGTGTTTCTACCGTTAAAATAAATTATATTTGACGTGACGCAAAATTTATTGTGTCATTTTTTACAGAATAAAAAAAACCTTCTTCATTTTCACCTTCACGCTCTGATTTAAATATTTTCACTTTAATGTGGGTTGTTTGACAATCAAGTTTATACTTATGAATTTGTCTTCTTACCTCATTCGTCTCCTCTTCCTCCTCCTCAGTTATCCCCATGTTATTTCATATTTCCCAGGAATTTTCCCTTGCCATTTCTTTCTTTTAGGTTTTTTTCGTAATAGTTTCATGTTAAAAACTCCTTTGATTGGGCCTTCATATTCTTTTACAATGTATTTATTTATTTAATTTCCATTATAAGTAAATTAGTTTTCTCTGAGACACTTTTCGTTTTTAGCCCTCCCTCCCCTCTTTAGGAGATTCCTTCTTGTACGAATCTGACGTTATCTCGCTTGGCTCAAGTTCACATTCATTCCTCATACAACAACATGGTCATGTATTTACACTTAAATCGACATACTTTTCCTTCGCCAAGATTTTTCATGTCCAAATATATAGAATAAAGGCACAGAATATTTTTAAGACGTTGTTTATATATCAGTAATTACAGACTTTGCGTGATGAGAAAATTTAGAATAGCAGCAACAAATTTATTATAAACGGAATGTATATTTACGTAATAAATTTTACACAAAAGTAAAATAAAATTTCAACGTTATTAATATTGTATTATATTTGCTTGGACGTTTTATGTGTGCGATAAATAAGTAGGTTTTATGAGTTCTTGGCGAAATACCTTCTTATACCTTAATTTATTGTTGTACAGTTCCGTTTGTTACTCTTTTTAATTCCTACGTAGGCGAATTGAAAATACTCCCAGCAGTATTACAGTAATTCTAGCAACGTTGGCTGTATATGTACCACGAAAAGTTTACTGATTCCATAGATGCTACTCAGCACATAACACTGGAAGTGGAGTTATTACTGGGGATGACTCAGCAGTATGCAGTGAACAAACTGCTCGCTATTTATTGCCTTGAGGACCTATAAAAGCAGAAGAATCACTTCAGCTTAATTTAATTTCTGTCTTTCTCTATTATTTTGATAGGTTTTTATGTTCGGCTTCACAGTGTAACAGTGAGAGTGTTCAACGTCTAACTAATCTCGACCTGTTTCCTTCTCTCATATCTGATTCCACAAATGGCGACGAGAAAGAATAAATTACCCACACTAAGCAGCAGTGCCGATAATACATTTGGTATTAGAAATCGTCGACATTTCCATACATAAATCAAGGGGCACATTATTCTTTTTCAATTACTTCTAGCGGTTTTCAAAGCTTTCAGTCCATCGGAATAGTTCGTAAATTTAAATCTACGTCTGTGGACGAATGCCTGCAGAACAACGTTTAGACTGCACGTGCGGCAGAGGTGTAGGAGAAGTTGCCGTCGGGGCACGGCGAGTTACTCTATTTTAGGTGGCGTTTTGTCACCCTAATTGTCGTGCGTTCCGTGCATCATGTTCGTTTCATCATTTATTAACCAAAACTTATGCACCACACTTTTTATACAAAGTCACACATTAATTACTGCTCCGACGCGTTTCGGTGTCTACTGGCGTCATCCTAAGGGAGCCCCGTCTAACTGCACAGACACCGAAACGCGTCGGAGCAGTAATTAATGTGTGACTTTGTGTAAAAAGTTTGGTGCGTAAGTGTTGGTAAATAAATGGTGGTTTTGTGACCTATCTGGGGAATGCTGCGGAATGGCAACTGCGCTACTGTCTTCAGCGGCTTCAGACTTTGAGGTATGATCACAAGGGAACGTATATTAGGATCTGAATGCGATACCGTAGGACAAGGTTAGCCTCAGCTTTTAATCTGTGTCGAAAAATTTGTAGTTACTCACTTGGTGGTGTAATAACCATGACATTTTGAAACCAGATCTTTCATTGTCATGTTCACCAAGTATGTGATTGACCAACTTGATTACAGTTAATAATTTTACATTTTGTATCCTAAGATATGTTTTATTATAATTCTCCCATCTGTGCCCCGGTCTCCAAAGTAGTCTCTTTACTTGCGTTTTCTACGATCAGTGTCGTGGTTTTGTCTTTTACTTTACGTGCCATGCTTTTAATGCCCTTCCAAGTCTATCTCATGCTGTAACCCAGTATTACTCCAAGAATGCAAGTTAGAAAGTTCCTTGTTATGTAATTTTCTCGATTCTCATTTTAGTTGCTTTTCAAGTCCTAATATTATACTCAGCGCTTTGTTCTGAGCCACCCTCAAACTCTCTCCGATTAATTTCGTCACACCTGAGGTAATTTGTGTTCTCTTTGTGTATGGGCCGAATTTTAAAATGACATTTGTTTGAATACGCAGTTTTAAAGTTTTAAGGATCACACGTTTCACACAGCGGCAGGGTTTTCTGATTGTATATTTCTCTAGCTTTTTTTCTTCACGAGTACCAGGAGAAAAATCAACCACCATTCTCAGAAGTACTAACAAATGGAAGGATAAAAGGAGAGGGATTTGACCCTGTGTCCCTAGAGGATAAGCTGATTTTAGGGGTTTTCTCGCATTAGAGTAGAAAAGTAGACCTCTGTCGTCACAGCCCTCTATGTGTGTGGTTTGGAGTTTTAGTCCCCGTATTCCATTTGAACTTTTTAAACATTTGACTAACTTTCACAAAAATTGGTGTTGTTAGGCCATCGGAGGTAAACGTAATGTTATAATTATCAAAGCTTTTACAATTTATAAGACAAGCATGATGCACGCACGAAACTGTGAATGGGAGCAACACTGACGTTGATTGATGTAGATTTTGTAGATATCATACGGTAACAGATCTTGGACAAATAGAGAACATTTGTTAACATGTTAATTTTGTGTGACAGATTAACGGCATGACAGTCGTATGACTATTTTCTATCGCGTTTTGTTTTATGACACGAAATATTGTTCCATTTCTGAGTGGATTGTTTACTTTGGTACACCGATTATAGGCACACATACATACAGACATATATAAAAGTAAGATGTTCGTGTGACAGAAAATTACAAAGCTCCCGACGATAGGAAACGTTGATTTTACGTATTCTGCACGCACATAATGCGTGCAGAATACGTATTAAGTACTAAGGTGTTAACAGCTATAAAACAAAATGGAAAAAGTAATGTGGAAAAAAGACTAGAGTAATAGATTTGTTGGATAAATTTATGCGACGAATAAGTGTCAGGAGTTCGGCTCAGAACTCTCACACCGATAACATGTGTCCAGCGATAAAACACCAAACCCATATTCGGAATGTATGCAGTTCTAATAATGCACGAATGGCCGACATATTCTTTGCTTCCCCTCATTCAGTCAGATCAGGCATAACACGTCTCTATTTTTAGCGTCACCATTTGACACTACGTCTGCTATCTACAAACCAACCAACCAAACAACATATCAAACATTAGGTTTTCCTGCTGCTCTGCCCAAGTAGAAGTAGAGAGACTTATTTGACTATCCTTCTCGACGTTCTCCCTTCCTAATGCAATATAATTAATTCATCAGAAAGACCACTGGCGAGAGAATCAGAGATGTAACTTTAATGAACAGAACTGTAACAAAACTTGAATAGTGTAATCGGATTACACATATTCTTAAATCTGAAAACTTGCTTTACATATCTAATATCTTTGATATTTGCAGCTAACATCGTGGTTTTGTATTTGGAAGTCTTGAGTTCAAATCTCGTTCTGGGTGCCGTGTATTATAACTGAAGTCTTTCATAATTTTCTCCATAACCTCCAGTTAAATGCCGAGATAACACCTCAAATTATGACACGACAACTTGCTTTCGCTATGTTTCCAGTCACTTTTCGTTGTCCAGCCTATAATTAGAGGCTATATAGAGGGAGCTGTTTATTAATTTGTCAAATAAACTGTAAATAAGGACATACTTTCAGTTATTGAAAGTGGAATATGTTATTAAAGATATAAATGCATAACCGACAATTTAATCAAGAAGTAGACGTACTCCAAAAGTCCAGAAATTATTTTAGTGCCTTAGGTATCCCACATAGCTCTGACTTCATATAAGTTGATCGCAGATAATATGAAGAACTTTATTTGACATCACACGCGTCAATAGGAAGGAAATATTAACATGAATCTTAAAGAGAAGGGGTGTCATAATTTGGGCTATGTGTGAGAGGTGTGGGATAGTGTGCAGTGGTGTGCTTTGTGTACACGATGATGGATCTTCGGGTTTCGTAGGTGGCAGAGTAGTCGTTGAACAGTTAGCTGCTGGTTGGTATCGAAGATGAACTGTGGTCCTTGCAGTAACATGTTTTGTATAATGCACTGTCCTTGCACTGTCCTTGTAATATTTTATGAAAACTTAAAAAATATAGTTGGATGTGCGTTTCTTTTAAAATGGACGTTATATTTCGGTACGAAAATAATGGAATGTGCTAAGTAAAGTCTTATGTAAATTTCAGCACCGTATTTTGTCGAAATCTGTTCACTAGTTTTGAATAAGAGTGAGTAATCCGTCATAAACTATTTTTAGAAAGAGCGCTGTTTCAACTGTAAAACGTATGGGAAACTGACGTTGAATATTAATTATAGAAAGCGATAAGAAAGGTCCTTACGATGTGGTAAAATTCTACAATTCGCCTGAAGGAAAATGAGAATTGCAAAACGCCTCAGTCAGCGTAATGCCTAACAAGACCGTGTCTGACAACTCGCACCTAACAAGAGCGTTAATGCTATATTAGCTCGCTGAATATCAGTTTAGGTTTTGTGCGTGAAATGTTGTGGTTGTTAGTAGGTCCCGTGGTCATCTCATATGCTGTGGCTGTAACTTATCTCGAATCTACACAACTGTTTTCCGAAGTTCAGTTTATAATACAAAATGTTGCTGTTTCAAAGTGGAGGGCATGGGGTTTATGGGTCCTATAACTAAGTAACGAAACAGCAAACCAACCAAATGTCTAACCTACTGACTTACTGACTGACAGAACGGCTAAATACTTACTGGCAAATAGCTAGTTCTTTGGGACAGAACCCCTTTTTCGAAGCTAATGGATCCTCTTGTATCTAAGAAATCCCCGTGTTGTGTGGAACCCGATGATTCTTTACCTTTTCGCAAGATCTACTACTTCCCCCTGTTCTAAGCCAAGTGAATCAAGTGCACGCAATTCGATCCTTTCTTTGTTGGATTCTTTTTAATATTATTTTTCACCTGCACCTTGGTCTTCCAAGGAATCTGTTTTCTCCATGTATATCACATGCCCGTCTATGAAATACTTGTTACTTTGATCACTTAATAATATTTGGCAATGAATAAAACTCACGAATCTCCCCGTTCTGCAATTTTCTCCAGCCTTCCGTTTATGTCTGTAAGTCCAAATATCTTCTTCAGCACGCTGCTCGCGAAAAATCTCAGTGTCTATTGCTGCCGTAACATGAGAGGTCACCTTCAACACCCATATAAAAGAACACGCGTAATTATAGGTTTGTGGACTGTAAACTTAATGTTTTGTACAGCAAACGGGAAGTGAAAGAAAATATCCTCTTTGATTATGCAGTCAGAGGTCACACACTCTAGTGATTTACGACCTTCGACATATCTTCTGGTTTTGGAGTTCTGAGAAACTTGAAGGTGTTCTGTTTTAAAGCACTTTAATATATGTACATATTAAAATAACTGCCTGAGATTTGCATCAGACAGGCACGTTTTCTTTCTTCAACGACACCATTATTCATATACAAAGAATAAAGCAATTTGCCACCTTAGCCAAAGCTTTCGTCGATAGAATTTATAATTTAATTGGTACCCTATCTTATTAAATGAGTTTGGATTTTCTCCCACCGCATGGCATACGCAACCCCCTCAACCCTGCGGCGAGTTGTGATTCGATTTGCAGTTAACTTCACGTCACGCAAAGTTACCACGTGCTGCTTGCAGCAATTAATTTAGTTCTCCTCGTCTCTTGTCTTTATGTCCTTTATATGGCAGTCCTGTTTATACATTAGGATTTTATTACTTGTTTTGTGTGTTGGTACAACGTTGTCTCATAACCGAAAAAGGAATATAGACCGGGAGTATTTGAGAAAGAAACGTCGAAAAAATATTTACAGCTAAAGCAGTGGAAGTGGCAGTAATGTGAAAGTAGTACTTACGTCACAAGGTGCCTCATAATTTGTTGGAAGAGGCGGGAATTGTACACGGTATTTTAGTTCGAACCTGCGGAAGGAATAGCCTACTGTGAAATCGTAGATGAGGGAAAAACTCAGATTTTGTGTGACCTACTGCAGAGCAGTGGGCCGGGTAGCGTAGTCGGTATAACGACTGGCTACGGGCTGGATGGTCCGGGAATCGAATCCCGGTGGGGGCGAGATTTTTCGCACCTGTCCAGACCGGCCCTGGGGCACGCCCAGCCTCCTGTACAATGGTTACCGGGTCTTTACCGGGAGTGAA